>TARA_R110001599_G_scaffold353463_1_pt1 | contig 136917 bp, 125 predicted proteins | sample TARA_R110001599 | Tara Oceans TARA_R110001599 (sample SAMEA4398360) | marine metagenome | biome: Polar Biome; feature: [MES] marine water layer (ENVO:01000295) within the mesopelagic zone...; material: water (ENVO:00002006), including particulate matter (ENVO:01000060) such... | reverse complement strand
GGGTGCCTCCCCGGCAGAGCCGGGGGGTCTCCCTTTTGTACTAGCTGCGGTTAAAAGCTCTCTGCGTGCCCTGAAAAAACTCCCGCGCTACGCGGAAGACCGCACCGTCCAGGTAGATACACCACCGGCCATTTTCAGCTTCGAATTGACCAATCTCTGCCCCTTCAAATGCATTATGTGCCCACGCACGAATAATATGACGCGCGCCGAGGGGCATATGTCATTCGACACGTTCAAAAAGGCCGTTGACGAATTTGTCTTGCTAAACCCGGAATACGCCCGCAGCCAGGATGTCTGGTTACACGGTTTCGGCGAGAGTCTGGTCCATCCGGAGTTCGCAAAATTCATGCGCTATGCGATAGATAAGGGTGTCAATGCGGGCCTCTCGATCAACCCGCTGATGCTTACTAAGAAGGTGGCCAGTGACTTGTTGGACGCAGCGCCGGCGCATTTGTATGTTGCCCTGGACGGACATGACGACGCGTCTTTTGAAAAAATCCGGGGAGTTCCCAACGCCTACCACAAATCCCGTCGACGTCTGCTGAAGTTCCTGCGAGAGAAAGAGCGACGTGGCGTAAAGACTAAAATCTCGCTGTCGATGATCGATTTCCCCAACAACCGGCAGAGTATCGAGGAAGTAGAGAGCTTCTGGAACGCGCAGGAAGGAATAGACGACTTTGTCGCCAAACCCTTTGTCAGCTGGGACGGCAAGGCGGAAGATGTCAACGTGTTGATTCATCCGGCGCAAAAGCCCAAGCCTGCTCAGGAGAAGGTCCTCTGCGACTTCCCCTGGGAGAAAATGACAGTGTCCTGGGACGGTGACGTTGTACCCTGCTGCTTTGACTACAACAAGAAATACGCTCTTGGCAACATCAATACCGAAAGCCTTCTGGAGATCTGGAATGGGGAAAAAATGCACGCCCTTCGGCGGGAAATGATCGCAAACAAGGTGACCAACCCGCTCTGTGAGGGCTGCGAGTATTTGTACCAAGACGTCGTGCCGTGACCACGGAGGCTGCACCCTCCCGCAAGAATACTGACATCGAAATCCTGCGGGCTTTCGCTATACTGTACACTGTCATTTTACACTTCCGGGTATTGTTGCCCGCTGACAGTTCGTGGCTTATCCCACTCAATTACCTGGAACTGAGCGTTGGCGTCGATTTGTTCCTGGTGATCTCCGGTTTTGTAATCACCGGCTCTATCCTCGATTCTACCCACCATGGCACCACCACCCGCCGTCCGTTGATGTTTTCCTTCTGGATAAAGCGCATTTTCCGCCTGCTTCCGGCGGCATGGACCTGGGTTACTATCGCCTTTGTGCTGCAGTTGCTGATTATCCGCCTCACCGATATTGACTACCCCTTAAAGAACGTACTGCTGAGTACTGCTGCGGCGCTGGGCAATGCTATGAACGTGTATACACCGCACTGTGTTGCCAGCGGTGGTGGGCAGCCCTGCATAATCGATAACTTCCTTGGCCACTACTGGAGCCTGTCGCTGGAAGAGCAGTTTTACCTGATCTTCCCCTTCCTGTTTTTCTTTCTCAGCAGAAAATCCCTGGTGACCCTGCTGATAGTGGCCATCCTGGCACAGTTCATGTGGCACAGGCCGTTTTTCACCTACGCCTGGTATTTTAAAACCGATGCTCTGTGTTGGGGCATCCTGCTGGCACTGCTGGCCCAAACAGCATTCTATCGAAGGCACTTTCCCGCGCTGCTCAGGTATCGATACCTGACAGCTACCGCCGGTCTGGGCCTGCTGGTGCTACTGCCACTGTTGGCCGCAAATATCCAGGGCATCTCAACCGCGATGAAACCTTATGGTGTGGCGGTCGTTGCACTGGTCTGCGCAGCAATCGTCTGGCTGGCTTCCTATGACAGGAATGTGTTTACTATCGGCCGGCGCTACCGGCGTATCATGTTGTATCTGGGCAGCAGGTCCTATTCCCTGTACCTGGCGCATCTGGTGATGTACCTGGGCACCCGCGACCTGCTGGGCTATTTTGGCCAGGGGTTATCAGCCACTATCGGGCCGGCAGCCTTTAATATACTTCATGTTGGAATCGCTTTAAGCCTCACTCTGCTGGGGGCGGAGCTCACCTATCGCTTTGTGGAGACCGTGTTGCGCGCAAAGGGACGTATAATTGCTGCGAGGCAATTACCGGTCAATGCGTGACCCCGTGTTCGCCGATTCTTCCCTGAGTCGAACAGGCCCTACCTTGGCGGGAAATTTCCCCTCCATTGCGGCGTAAAAATCACGAAAGTACTGCATATCTTCACCGACTATCCCACCGGTGACAAGCGCGGGACCAAAGCCTCCGCGCTTGCGCTCGAAATCAAGAAAAGATGGCACTATGGGGACATCCGCCTGCCGGGCGATGTGATAAAAGCCCGACTTCCAGTACTCGGTTCGCTCTCGCGTACCCTCGGTAGGCACCACCAGCACTAATCCCGCTATGCGCTGAAACGCCGCCACCATCGAATCCACTACATTATTGTTTTCATGCCTGATAATCGGCATTCCACCCAGCCTTCGCATTATCCAGCCCACGGGCGGAAAGAACAGGCTGTGTTTGGCCATCCAGGTCACCCTGATATCAAAGGCCGCCGCGAAGGCAAGCATCAGGGGGAAATCCCAGTTGGACGTGTGGGGGGCGGCGATGAGCACATAGCGGTCAAAGTCCGGGCGCCCTCCCTCCAGTTGCCAACCAGCACGGTGCAACAGCCATCGGGCGAAGCGTTGTTTCATGTAGGGGTCTTATGGGCTAAAAAGGCAGCTCCCAGCTTACACAGGAGATATCAAAAGTCCAACGACTCCAGTCCCGCACTGTTCTCGAACAAGCGGGAATGAGGCAGCATTTCACCCAACTCCTTCTGCTCGCCCGGACCCAGTTCCCGCCAAATTCCGCACAGATCACGCCAAACCCCACCTGGAAGGTTTTTACATCCGCCTCATACTCCTGTGGCGCAACACTGAAGAGGTAGGGGAGGCTTCAACCCCACACATCAAGCTGCGTCAACTGAAGCGCTTACCCGCATCTGCGAGGTCTACCAGGTACTGGCTGGGCTTCCAGAAATCGTCGTCGCTGCTCTGCTGGTAAGCCCGCAGTCTGGCGACCACCTTGTCCAGCCCCAGACTGTTGGCATAGTGCATCGGGCCACCACGATATACCGGCCAACCATAACCGTAAACATACACCACATCGATATCGCTGGCGCGGATGGCGATACCTTCGTCCAGTATTTTGGCACCTTCATTAATCATCGGCAGAACGCAGCGCTCCAGGATTTCCTCGTCGGAGATCTCACGCTGGGTAATACCCGCCTTGGCCGCAAATTCAGCGAACAGTTCACTGGCTATCGGGGCGGGTGTAGCTTTGCGATTCTCGTCATAATCGTAGAAACCGGCACCATTTTTCTGCCCCCGTCGATCCATCTCACAAAGCCGATCTTTAACCGTAGCCCCCTTGGATGTCTCGGCATTCCAGCCCAGATCCAGACCTGCCAGGTCTGCCATCTGGAATGCACCCATGGGAAAGCCAAAGTCGTATAAAACCTTATCTATCCGATGTAGCGGCGCACCCTCGAGGGCCAGTTGCTCGGCCTGGCGCTGGCGGTAAAAGAGGATGCGATTACCCACAAAGCCGTGACAGACGCCAACCAGAACCGCAACTTTGCGTATACGCTTGGCGAAAGACATACTGGTTTTAATAACCTCTTTGGACGTTTTTTCACCGCGCACCACCTCCAACAATTTCATCACATTGGCGGGAGAGAAAAAGTGCAGCCCAACAACTGATTCCGGACGTTTGGTGACCGCCGCGATCTCATTCAGATCCAGTGCTGAGGTATTGGAGGCGAGGATGGCACCGGGTTTGGCCACAGCGTCAAGACGGGTGAAAATATCTTTCTTGACTGCCATATTTTCAAATACGGCCTCGATAATCAGGTCGCAGTCCGCCAGATCGTTGATATCCAGCGAACCGGTAATAAGCCCGCAACGCTGTTCGACATCCGCCTCGCTGATACGGCCCTTACTCGCTGTATTTTCATAGTTCTTACGAATGACACCAAGGCCGCGATCCAGCGCCTCCTGCTTTACTTCTACAATGGTTACCGGAATTCCCACGTTCACCATGTTCATGGCGATACCGCCGCCCATGGTACCGGAGCCAATCACCCCCACCTTTGCGATGGGAATCTCCGCTGTCTCCCTGGGTACATCGGGGATTTTTGCCGCCTGGCGTTCAGCAAAGAAAAAGTACTGCTGAGCAGCGGACTGGGGCCCGGTCATCAGCTCCATGAACAGCTTGGACTCGGTTTTCATACCCTCGTCGAAGGGTTGGTTAACCGCCGCTTCTATGCAGCGAATATTGTACTCTGGCGCGAGGAGACCCCGCGCTTTGCGGGCAATAGCCTTGCGAAACTGAGCGAAAATGCCGGGATTTTCCCGAGCGCTCTGCAGTTTTTCATCGGTGTCGCGTATGCGTTTTAACACTCCCCCCTGAGCCATAGTCTCCCGGACAAAAGCCAGCGCACCTTGCCGCAGTTCGCCGTCGACAATGTGATCAATCAGGCCGACCTCCAGTGCCTCCTGCGCGCTGATCGGAACGCCCAGAGCAACCATCTGTAACGCCTTCTCCACACCCACCGCACGTGGCAGACGCTGGGTGCCACCACCCCCGGGCAACAAGCCAAGGTTCACTTCCGGTAGACCCAGTTTTGCGCTGGCGACGGCCACCCTGTAATGACAACACAGTGCCGTCTCCAGGCCCCCGCCCAGGGCCGTGCCGTGAATCGCTGCGATAACAGGTTTGCTGGCGTTATCCAGATCTTCAAGAACACCGTGCAAGCCGGGCTCCTTAGGCCCACTGGCAAACTCAGTAATGTCTGCACCGGCGATAAAGGTGCGGCCCTCGCAGATAAGCAGTATTGCCTTCACTACATCATCTGTCTGGGCCTTGGCAACGCCCTCTTTCAGCCCCTTGCGCACGCCCTGACTAAGTGCGTTTACAGGCGGGTTATTGAGCGTGAGTACTGCCACGCCATCCTCGACCTGGTAGTCGACCATGTTAGTAAGTTGTACCATGCTAATTTCTCCTTTCGATTAATTTTGCGCGCGTCGCAAGACAGTCAAGCTATTTACTTCCACTGCAACTCAGGAAGCATAATCCCTCGCCAATTCACTCATAACCTGCCGAAACCCTGCTATTGTTTCATCGATCACCTGCTGCGCACTGATCACATCGTCAATACGCCCGCACACCTGCCCCGACAGCGGGATCGCCGCCTCCATGTCGCCGCCAAAATACAGCTGCGCAATGCCGGACATATTCTCCATCACATTGAACTTGCCCTGCGGCTCGAGTGCCGCAGTGCGTTCAGTTCGCAGAGCGCGAAGCGCTGGACGCCCCTGCTGATTAAGAAATACCGTATCTGTTTCCCGGGCCGCCACAACCGCCTGCTTCCAGTTGTCGTGCACGGGCGACTCCAGGCAGGACAGCATACGTGTGCCCATCTGCACGCCCTCGGCACCCATGGCAAAGGCAGCCGCCATGGAGGGGCCATCGCTGATACCGCCCGCCGCAATAATCGGCACATCAACGCGAGAGCGAATCAGCGGCAGTAGCACCATGGTAGACACCGGACTTGGGTTTTTGAAACCGCCGCCCTCACCGCCCTCTACCACCAGGCCATCCACGCCGGCGTCTATGGCCTTAAGGGCCATCTCCAGGGTGGGCACCACATGAAACACGGTAATACCGGCAGACTGGAAATCCCGCGTGCAGACACTGGGGCTGCCGGAGGATGTGGTGACAAATTTAATACCCTGTTCAATCACAAAATCAATGATATTGGTGCCCTTCACATAGGACAACGCCACGTTCATGCCAAAGGGTTTATCCGTCTTTTCCCGCATCAACTGAACTTCACGCTTGATATTGTCGAGCTCCCCGGAGGAGGTTTCGATGATACCGAGCCCGCCCGCATTGCTCACTGCGGAGGCCAGCTGGGAACGCGCGATCCAGCCCATGGGAGCCTGAATGATAGGGTACTGGGTGCCGGTCATTCTGGTGACACGGTTATCTATACGCATTGTGCAAAGCTTCCTCTGATGGTCGTTGGTATGGGGGGGCCTCTCAGCCTCCGGAGAGCAGCATTCTCTCACAACCCGTTCCCGACAGCAGCTCATCAACGCGCGCTCTGTTCTCCTCGTCAAGGGCGCGATATGTCTCGTTAATCCAGCCCAGACATTTGGCCTGGTAGGGAAATGCCTGCTGGCTCCATTCACCACCGTCAATTTTCGCCTGCCAGTGTTTTTCGCCTGCTTTTACTGCCAGCGCATTGGCCAGCAAGGCGGGGGCGTAAACGCGCCCTACCTCCGTGAGAATGCCGCGCAGCGACTCCGCTATAGCACGGGTGTCCTGCCAGCCACCGTTCTCAGGTTCAAGCCCGGAGTGATCTTCCATAAGGTCTACCCAGGCCACCGTACGCGGCGACATGTCATGAGCAATTGCCCGGGGCGTAGGATCAAAGCCGACCAGCTGGCTGAACTGGCCAAACAATGCAAAATCACCCGCGCCGGGCCTGTGTCCCAGCAGGAACGGCACATCGGCAAAGTGCTGCTCCAGAGCAAGTAACAGACGCCTGTAACTCGCATCGATAATGGGCGCTGTTTCCTCGTTGGAACCGACATAGCGCAAACGCCCTATCTGGCGCTCGCTGAAAAAGGTCTTGAACTGCTTCCAATTTTCCTGCGGTACACTCAAATCCATATACAGCGGCAGCAAACTGCCGGCATTGTCGGCGTCTTCTTTGGGGTGCCAGCGATAGTGAAACATATATTTGGTACACCACTCGTCGGCAAAGTCTTCCAGCAGGTAATCTATGAAACCCAGCGCGGGGTCCGGGGGAAGCACGCTGCGCCCCGCAAAAGCCTGCTCCAACTCGCGAATAATGGGTGTTGAATCGCTGCGGGCCACCAGCTCACCAGCCTCGTCCTTGAACAGGAAGGTTGGCAGGAAAACCAGCTTCGGCACAGCCACCCCTCGCTGCTGCAAAACCGCCGTGGGGTCACCCCATATCATGCGGTGAGGAATACGGCGATAGCGCAGCAAAGCCAGCATTTTTCGGGTGTAGGGCGAGCCTGGCGAACCTATCAGTTCCACTACTTGAGGTATGGTCATGGGTAATCTCCTGCGGAAATCGGGCGAACAGAAAACAGCACTGGGATCTACGAACATTCAGCGCGTTGTCACGTATTAAGGACGTTTAATCTACAGCATATAATATTGGCATATTGACTGCCATTATGTCACACTTTTTCGCTTGTTCAGACTCATGTGCAGGTGCGCCAACCGCAACCTGCAAGTGTCATAAATATTTCGGGAGGCATGTCATGCGAAAATTAACCATCGCCCTGCTGGTTGCAGTTATATTGGCCGTGCTGGTGTACACCCAGAGAAGCACCATCGCCAAGCGCATCATGAGCCGCGGTGTAGAGACTGTAATGGCTAGTGACGCGCTGACTCAACTGGGTGACGGCTTGCATCTGGCTATTTGCGGTGCCGGCGGCCCCATGCCGGATATCAAACGCTCAGGCGCCTGCGTCGCTATTATAGCGGGAGACAAAATCTTCCTGGTGGATACCGGGACTAACGGGGTGCGAAACCTGGCCCGTATGCGCTATCCCCTGGGTAATGTGACCGCCGTACTACTGACCCACTTCCACTCCGACCATATCGATGGCCTCGGCGAGGTGGCAACCCTACGTTGGGTGTCTGCAGGCAATACAAGCCCTCTGCCAGTGATTGGTCCACAGGGAGTGGGTCGGGTAGTGGCCGGCTTCAATACTGCTTATGAGATGGATACCGGCTATCGCCACGATCACCACGGCGATACCGTTGCCCCACTGTCAGGCAAGGGAATGGCAGCGATCGAGTTTCCACTGCCAGCCGCGGGTGACCTCACGACGGTATACGACGAGGACGGCCTGAAAATCCAGATGCTGGCAGTGGGACACGCCCCCATAGACCCCGCCGCCGCCTACCTTTTCAGTTATGAAGGCAGGACCATACTGGTATCCGGCGATACCGTGAAATCTGCCAACCTGCAGCATTTTGCCAAGGGTGTGGATATTCTGGTGCATGAGGCGCTTTCACCCGAGTTGCTGGGCATAATGCATGACGGCGCTGTGGCAACAGGCAACGATGTTATGGCCAAAGTTACCGTGGATGTAATCAATTACCACGCCAGCCCGGTGGAAGCAGCCGAAATCGCCCGGGATGCTGGCGTGGGTGAGCTGGTGTACTACCATATTGTGCCACCCCTGGTTTTACCCGGAGCCGAGGCGGCGTGGCTGGAGGGAGTGGACGAGGTGTTTGAAAATTACACATTGAGCCAGGACGGAACATCCTTCACGCTGCCACCCAACTCGAAAGACATTATCCAGACTCGGGATAAAATCTAGCGCGCCCCGGTATCATTTGGTAAAGGAGAAAAAGTATGATCGATCTGTACACAGCGCCTACGCCCAACGGCCATAAAGCTTCCTGCACGCTTGAAGAGCTGGGAATCGCATACCGCGTAAAAGCAGTGGACATTTCTTCTGGCGATCAACACAAACCCGAATTCAGGGTGATCAATCCCAATGGCCGGATACCGGCAATTGTGGACAGGGCCAATGACGATTTTGCGGTATTTGAGTCCGGCGCGATTATGATCTATCTGGCAGAGCAAGCCGGCAAGCTGTTGCCAGCCGATGCCAAAGGCCGCTCTCGCGTCATCCAGTGGCTGATGTTCCAGATGGGTGGAGTGGGCCCCATGATGGGCCAGGCCAACGTATTCTTCCGCTATTTCCCTGAGAAAATCGAACCGGTAATCCGTCGCTACCAGAACGAGAGCCGCCGCCTGTTCGAGGTATTGGACACACGGCTGGGCGAAAGTGAATGGCTGGCCGACGACTACTCCATTGCCGACATAGCCAACTGGTGTTGGGTGAGAACTTATAAGTGGTCGGGAGTCTCCCGTGCGGGCCTGGAAAATCTGGATCGCTGGATGAATGTAATGAAGGAAAAACCTGGCCTGCAACGCGGTGTCAGCGTGCCGGTCAGGATTGAAAGCATCCTCGAAGACAAGGAAAAGTCGGCGGCATTCGTCGACAACGCACGTAATTTCCTGCAAACCTGAATAACCAATGACTCCGCGCGGCAACGGGGGCCGCTGTTGGCAATTCGCCTACTCCACACCGAATGCCAGTCGCAACATCTCATACACCACCTCCATACTGGTCTTTTTACTCAGGCCCTGGTGGTTCCGCAGTCGGTTCCAGGTTTCAAAGGACGCCGCCAGGTCAACCGACTCCCTTCTCACTGTGTCGAGTGACGCCATCTCGGGCAGCCAGTCTGCCAGGTCTTTACGCAGGGCACGCTGGTTTCTGGCGTAGTTTTTTTGCAGAGTTGGCGAGCGCCACATCTGGGCACGGGTGGATAACATCAGGAAAGACAGCTTCTCATAGGCCGTCGCTCGGCGCTCGATCGCGTGCTGGATACGTTCGGACAGGGTTCCAGCACGGTCCCCACCCAGGAACAAATCCTCATAGGTTTCCCGCAGCTGGTTATCCATGCTGGAGAACAGGGTTTCCATATCGGCAAAATGCCGAAACACGGTACGAATACCCACTCCGGCCCTGTCTGCGACATTTTGTGCCGTGGGAACCAGCACTCCCTCGTTCACCAGTTCCTGGGAAGCGTCGATAATGAGCTGCCTGCTGCGCTCGCTGCGCAGCAGGCGCCCATCGGGCTTTTTGGCGGCTGCGCCGGGCTCCAGCTTACTCACAGAGTCACGCTTGGTGGCTGTAGTCATATATTCCCTGAAAACCCTCGCTTGAATCACAAAATGGTCGCTATCGAGCGATAATAGACCAACAAAATGCAGAGTGTCTATTGTTTAGCGGGCAGGTGTGAGTCTTGCACGCACACTTCGATAATGGCATATTAACTGCCATTATATCTCCCTTGGACGAAAAGACAAAACTCTGACTGCACCCTGCGCAACATCATTTCACCCTCTGCGAAATCGGGACAAGCGACTATGGAATACCAACTGAATGGACACACCGCGTTCCTGCGGATCGATGACGGCAAGGCCAACGCGGTAGGCCATACCTTTTTGGATGACGTGAATGCCGGACTGGACCGGGCCGGGCCGGAGGCAAAAGCCGTTGTACTGCGCGGCCGTGAGGGGATGTTTTCTGCGGGCTTCGACCTGAAGGAGTTCCAAAAAGGGCCGGAGGCGACAATCGCTCTTGTCCGTCGCGGCTTCGAGTTGCTGCACCGGCTCTATAGCTACCCACTGCCACTGATTGCCGCTTGCAGCGGCCACGGGGTTGCCATGGGAGCCTTTATCCTGCTGGCCTCGGACTCACGATTGGGTGTACAAGGTGATTTTCGCATCACACTTCCCGAAACGGCGATAGGCATGGATCTTCCGCCTTTGTTAATGGCACTAACCCAGTCCCGTCTGTCCAGCCGACACCTGACGCGCGCCGCCATACAGTCTGAAGTCTATACTCCCGAGGCCGCCATAGACGCAGGCTTCCTGGATGAAGTGGTAGCAATGGAAGATCTTGACTCCCGCGCCCTTGAAGTTGCGGAAAAGCTGGCGCAACTGCCACAACAATTCTATTCAAGAAACAAGCTGGCCGCCCGCAGTGCGCCGCTCGCCGCAATGCAGGAATTCCTGGATACCATGCCGAAGGCCTGACCACAAGGAGACGTCAATGACAGCGGTAACAATCTGGGTCGCGGCTGTGCTGACATATACCGCTTTCTGGTGCTGGTATGTCGGCTTTCGTCGTCGCATCACTCCCGCCGAAGCCGAGGCAACCATGGATCTCCTCGATAAGGCAGGTTCTATGACACCCAAACAACGCGATAGCCTCGCCCACTTTCTGGCCAATGACGATGGCAGGGATTTCGTTATGGTTAATCTGCTGGAACTGAAAAAACCGGTGAGAGAGTCCCGTAAAAATCTCGACAGCTACCAGAAAATATTTCTCGGCGGCCTGCTACGCAAGGCAGGTCATCCCGTGATGATTGCAACTGCGGCCAGCGGGAATGTCGAGAATGTGGCCTGCGAGCATGCAGATGACTGGATGGCGGCGGGCATGATCCGCTATCGAAGTCGGCGGGACCTCATGGAGGTGTTGCCGACAACGGTTGGCAGCGAACATCACGGCCTGAAACTGGCCGCGCTGGAGAAAACTTTCGCGTTTCCCGCATCGCCCTGGTTTATGCTCGGCGGCCCACGGGTGGTGGTCGCACTGGCAGTGGCGCTGATTGCGGCCCTTACCCAACTGGCTATAGCCGGCCAGTAATCTCTAGAATGGCTTTAACGCAGGCCTCCGGTGCTTCCTGCTGCAGGAAGTGCCCGGCACCCTCAATAGTGCGATGCGCTACTCCCTGACAACCCGGCACTTCTTCCTGGAAGCGTTTGTCACCGCCTGCGGTGACCGGATCTTGGTCGGCAAAAGCCGTCATAAACGGCTTGTCGAAGCCGTGCAGGACTTCCCAGGCCGCCTTGTTCTCTTCCACTTCCGGTTCATTGTGAAACAGCGGTACCAGACTGGGAAACCGGCGTGCTCCAGCCATGTAACTCTGGTCCGGGAAAGGAGCCCGGTAGGCGGTAACGGCCGCGTCGCCCAATGGTGTGGAGGATACGACACGCATCAGATGACCAATCTCCAGGTCAGGGCTTTCGGCACAGAATTTTCGCCAGTACAGAAAGCCCGGAATGCCTGAAGTGTCAGCGAAGCGCGCGCCCAGTTCCTCAGCCTTTACCACGGGCAGGGTTTCGTAGGCCGCCTGCAGTGGCAGGGTAAATTCCTCTGGAATCATACCGGCAGGCAAGCCACCGTTCGCCAGCACCACGCGAGAAAATCGCTCGGGATACGCGGTCACCAGACGCAAGCCAATCAGGCTGCCCCAGTCCTGACAAAACAGTGTGACCCCACTCAAGTCCAAAGCGATCAGCCACTCAGTCATCCAGGCAATATGGCGGGCGTAGGTGTAATCCTCCATGCGAGTGGGCTTGTCTGACCGGCCAAAGCCGATAAGGTCAGGAGCAATAACCCGGAAGCCCGCATCGATCAACGGTGGAATCATAAAACGATAGAGATAAGACCAGGCGGGCTGGCCATGCATCAACAACACCACCTCACCGTCTGCCGGGCCTTCGTCCAGGTAGTGGACACGCAGTTCACCCCCCTCCCCGTCGCCAACCTGCAGGTAATTCGGCTTGAAGGGATAGTCCGCGAGGTCTCTAAAACACTCGTCCGGCGTGCGTTTGAACTCCATTATCAGTGACCCGTCGCTGTTGGTGTAACCGCTATACCCCACAGCGACTCTGTCACAGCAGCCGCCATATATTATGACATAATATATGTCATTTTTAAAAAAACGGCAACTCTACCGGCTGGTCTCCACCAATTCGAGCTGACCCGGTTTACGCGCCAGCCAATGCTTGATCTCGACATTCAAGGCCTCATATCCACCTGCGGAAGTCAGCAGCAGGTCCGCAGCAGCGCGCTCTGCGGATGACAGCGCGTGATAATGGCTATAGGGGCGCTGGAACATCCACTGCGCGTAACTGTGAATATAGCGCTCTCCCGACGCCGGGCCGGTACTAAACGGGTGCATGCCGAGTACGCGGGGAATGTTGTCCCCAGGGTGTTTTTCGAGCCAAACCGCATTGTGGCGAATGACATCCAGAACATCGGGGAGCTGATCTCGACACATGGTTTGTAATACGGGCAGCAGTGTCCCCGGTATTTCATCGTCAGCGAGAAATTCGCCGGACAATGGCGCAGGGTTGTTCATTCTTTCCACCCAGGCAAACACGTTGGGAGCCCGTTCCTGCATCAGAGCTTTGGGCACCGGATCGCGTCCCAGGTGGGCATAAAGCGGCCCCATAAGACCGAAGTCGCCTATGCTGGGGCGGGAGCCGAAGAGGAAATCGTACTGGCTGAAATGGGCATCCAGTTGGCCCAGCATCTCAAGATACACCGCCTCTATTGCGGGGATAGTTGCCGCTGTAACACCCAGCATAGGCACCGAGCCACTGAACATGCGGGAGGTACGTTCACCTATTTCCACCTGCTCCTCCAAGCTGGCCCCGGGGGCGCTCATTTTGCCAAACTCTGAAAAAATAAACTCACGCTGCTGATCAAGAACGCTCCAGCGATAGTGCATAGCCGGTATCACCAGCCACTCGTCACCGTAAAGCTCCAGCAGCAGCGCCACCAGTTTCTGTACCGGCGTATCGGGATAAACTGAGGCTTCGGGATGAGCTGCCTCGAGGAAGTCGATAATATCCGTAGTATCCTGCAAGTAACGTCCGTCAGACGTCTCCAGAACCGGGACGATCGGAGCTCCAATCTTTGGCAGGATGACCGATTTGTATATTTCCCGCGAAGCGGTCACCTCGCGCCAGTTGAGATTCTTGTAGCGCAGATACGCTCGCGCTTTGCCTGTGTAAAGCGAGTGGTCAGCACCGTACAAAATATAATCTGTCGACATTGGGAAATCCTTGCATTCTTGCACTTGTCCCCGGGAGTTGCTCGCCCCGGAAGATTGCCAGCTATGATAAACCAGTTATTTAATTGGCATTTATTATGTCACAATATAGCTGCACCAGCATCCGGGTGCTCAACTACCGCAAGCATAGGAGGTGTCAGGGATTATGACGTTTTTTGAAAAGATACTACCTGCCAGCGCAAATAATGACTTCAGGGGCAGTCCGATAGCGTTCTACGCTTTTATAGTGCTGAGCATTCTGTACACGGGCCGCAGCCTCATCCATTTTCTCAAAAATGACTCCGGCGTCAACTCCATCGCCAGTTTTATCAACTTCGGCGGCACACCGGATCCCGACCGGCTGGTCTACATGTATAGCTCCCTGTGGGGCTCGCAGCAATTGATCACGGTGGGTATTTTCTGGCTAGTCGCCTTCAAATACCGCTCGCTGCTACCGTGCATGTATCTGATGGTTATCTTCGAGCTGCTGCTGCGCTTCGTACCCGGCAGGCTACACCAGATCGGTCCGGAATACTTCGAACACACGCCTCCGGGAAGTGCGGGAAACCTGCCACTCTTGCTTGTAGCCTGTGTGATGCTGATCCTCTCGCTACGCCACAGGCAAACGCCGAAGAGTGCTGTCGATGATGGCCCCTGCTAAAATCGGGTAAACTGGATTATCACTTTGATAAAGGAACCGCAGCATGCCGGAACATGACGTCGATATGTTTTTTTCCTTTCGCAGTCCCTGGTCCTACTTCGGCGCGTCGCTGATGTACGACCTGCAGCAGGAATATGCCCTGCGGGTTAACCTGCGGGTCGTCAATCCTATTTTTATTCGCTACAACGACTTTTTCGACAAGGCCCATGAGAAATGGCAACCTTACTTCCTGACTGACCTGCTGCGCTATTCAGAGTACCGGGGCCTGCCGCTGGGAGCACCGCGACCGGACCCGATCAACACCGGATTGGCGGCGAATGACCCGGGCCACCTCGTACTCAAACTAAACCCACTGGGGCTGGCGGCCACGGCTGCTGGCCGGGGTGTCCAATTTGCACGGGAAGTGTCAGCCATAGTCTGGAGTGGCGAGATCGATGGCTGGGACCAGGGGGGTCATCTAAAACTCGCCGCCAGACGAGCAGGCTTGGAACTGTCTGTACTGGAACAGTGGGCCAGCGATAACGCTACTGAGTGGCCGCGGCAATTACTGGCCAACGATACTGCCTTGGAGAAGCACCACTGGGGTGTGCCCACGATGGTGTACGACGGCGAGCCATTTTTTGGCCAGGACAAGATCGAACTGCTATTGTGGCGAATGCAGCAAAAAGGCCTGGTCAAACGCCACAGTTGAGCAGCTAGCGAAATTCACTGAAGGGCACAACCAGCAGGCGATCCCCAAGAAATGAACCCACGTAAACTTTCCCGCGATTAACTGTAGCGACGGTAGCGGCGCCCATAGGCGGCCCCTGATGCTGGAAAATAACCCGGCTTTGCATGGTCTCCGGGTCAAGCGCGACAATATCAAAAGCCATCCCGCAGGTAACGCTGTAGTCCCTGGAACAGGCCAGGTAAACAGGCAGCTCGCTGGACTGGCTGGCCAGCCATAACTCACCACCGGGACCCCAGGCGCTATTGTCTGCATGGGCAACCTGACCTACTGCAACCCGTTGCTCTGTCACAAGGTCGTACTTGTGAATTTCCTTGTCCATATACTGGTTGATGAAGACAAAGCGTTCGTCCGGACTAATTTCAACCCCATTGGTCATGCTGCCGCCGGTGCCCGGCAGCAGCCTCGTTCCGGTCTCTTTACTCCAGCGCCAGACATCGCCAGTTTCAAACCCCAGCATACCGCGCCACAGCCCCAGGAAGTCCTGCGGGCGGTACATACGGGTATACACCACATCTCCATTGGCCAGGCCCACAACGTCATTGATAAAGGTGTTGCTCACAGGGAAAACACAGCCCTGCCATTGCAATTGCGGCTCACCATCAGCGGGGGCCTGCAGAGCAAACAGCTCCACCGCTTCGCGCCCACCGTGGTTCACCACAAGATAGCGCCAACTGCCGTCTTGCAGCTGCACCAGATGGCTGCCATGGGGACTCATTTCCGGTCCTGGAGACTCCGTGCAGCCGGATAGCACCGGGGCCAGCACTAATGCAAGAAGGAAAGACATATGGGAGTAAACACTTTTCACAGCTTTTCTACCTTTTACATTATTTTTAATTTGCAGAGTTTCACACTATTAGCGCGTTCGGCCCAGTGAGATTGTTTTGACATGATTTATGCCATTATATATTATTCCCACTGCTGGCGGCACAGCCAGGGCCAGGGCACAGACCCATCTCTAATTATAATCAGGCAGGTTACCTATGTACTCACTTTCGCGCTTGTTCGCGCTGCTCATACTTACCGGCACAGGGACAGTGGCACTGTCCCAGACCGGCACCCTTGAAGAGGTTATCGTTACCGCCACCAAGCGAGCCGAGAGCCTGCAGGATGTCCCCGTGACGGTAAATGCCATTTCGGCTACCACGCTGAAGGAAGCAGGAGTGGTGGATCTGGGCGATATCGCCCAACTGGTGCCGTCACTCACTGTATCGACAAACCTGAGCCCTTTCGCTACCGGAATACGCATTCGCGGCATCGGCACCTCCCAGAACAATGTAGGGCTGGAGGCATCGGTAGCCTTTGTCGTAGACGGCGTCTACATGGGGCGATCAGGTCTGGGCATGTCTGACCTGACGGATATAGAGCGGGTCGAAGTGTTACAGGGGCCCCAGGGCACACTGTACGGCAAAAACTCCAATGCCGGCGTTGTCAGCGTAGTTACCAAAAACCCCAATTTCGAGGAAGCCGAAGGCTACCTGGAAGCCTCCCTGGGCGATTATGGCCTGCAGCAATACACCGCAACAGCCACCGGGCCGATCAATGATGCCACGGCCTACCTGCTCGCAGGCAACTGGCGTGAACAGGACGGCTGGCTGAAAAACAACAGCGGTCCCGACGAGATGTCATTTGAGGACTGGAACTTGCGGGGAAAACTGCAGTGGCGCCCCTCGGATGCGTTGAGCATCATGCTGACCGCCAGCCACGTAGATCGCAGCGACAGCTGCTGCGGCGCGGATGCTCTGCAGTCAGACACTTTCCTCGAGCTGCTGGCAGCCAGCGACTTCCCGTTACCGAAAAATGATGCTTTTAATTGGAAGAACAACAGCAACCAGAGCAATGATTTCGACATGAAATCGGACACGGCCATCCTGACAGTAGACTACGACCTGGCTTCTGCGCAGCTGACTTCCCTGAGCTCCTACAATGAGTACGACTACAAGACATCCACGGACGCAGATCGCTCCGAGTTCGATATCCTCGCCATCGTCGAGGACCGCTACAAAGGCCATGCCCTGTCACAGGAGTTTCGCCTTACCAGCGATCTGGACGGACCCTGGCATTACCTCGCTGGCCTGTACTACCTCCGGGAAACAAACAAACGAGGCAATGGCACACCCTTCACTTTCCTGGGCCAGGACATCCTGACAGTCGGAACGGTGACATTGGGGCCGCAACTGGCATTAATTGCCGCGCCCGGGGACTATATTGCCGCCAAAAGCATCTGGGAGACTGAGACGTCAGCCGCCTTTGGCCAGACCACCTACAGCTTCAACGAGGAGTGGTTGCTGACTGTCGGGCTGCGCTACACCAGCGAAAACAAATCTATCGACGGCTACAGTATCGCCGAGTCCACCGCCCCCGCCGCCAACATTCCCGGCATACCCACCTTCGTCGAGATCATCGCCACACCCGGTGAGCTCGATGAAAAAACCGGAGAGGACGGCTTTACCTGGCTGGCCAACCTCCGCTACTTCCTTAATACCGACACCATGGTCTTTGTCTCTGCCGCCACAGGCAGCAAATCCGGGGGCTTCAACAGCTCGCCTGGCGAAGGGGTAAGCGGCACCTTTGACGAAGAAACCACCACCAACTACGAACTGGGTATCAAAACACAGCTGCTGGAAAACCGCCTGAAACTGAATGCCACGGCCTTTTATTCCGAATTCGATGACCTGCAGTTCCTCGCCCAGGCACCACAAGGGGCCGGCACCTTTATCAGCAATGCCGCCAAGGCGCAGACCCAGGGCATCGATCTCAGCTTCACGGCCCTGCCCCTGCCCAACCTGATTCTGGATGGCGGCCTGCAATACCTGGATGCGGAATATTCGAGCGGCGATCTTGAGGCGTTCGACGTCGTGTACGCCCCCGACTGGAGCGGTAGCCTGGCGGCCACCCTGTTGTTATCGCTGGCGGATGGCCACATCTACCTGCGCACGGATTACAGCTTTATGGCTAAGCACTACACCAATCCCACGTACCAGGCGGCAGAAACGAAACAGGACAGCGAGTTGCTCAACATTCGACTGGGCTGGCGCAACAATGACTGGGATGCCGCGCTCTGGGTCAAGAACGCAAGCGATCAGGCCTATTCCTCACTGGCCGGCGCACCTCTGCTCCTCACCGGGATGAAAGCGCAATGGCTGCAGGCACCACGAACCTATGGCGCCACGCTGCGCTTTAACTTTTAGGCTGTAGGCGTCTCACCCCGGTTCCGACCCGCTACTTGCAAGCTGTCACAAGACGTGCAGAATAGGCGATTAACTCGCAGCGAATACCCTTTTTCGGAGCAACCATAATATGTATAAAGTACTGAAGGAAACCATTGCCGAGATGACCGCCCCCGGGCAAATGTTTGCCCTCACTGAGGTTGAGGTCAACGGTCAAATGTTGAAGGCCTGGGCCTCCGCCCCCAACTCACTGCGCGATATCTGGCTTAGCACTGTGGGCCACGCCGCCGCGGACTACCTGGTATATCAGGGCGAGCGCTGGACTTACGCCCAGGCCCACGAAGAGGTGTCCAGGATTGCCACCTGGCTGGTAGGCCAAGGTATACAGCCCGGCGATCACGTGGCGATCGCCATGCGCAACTATCCCGAGTGGATACTCAGCTACTGGGCCATTGCCTGCGTGGGAGCCGTGTCGGTCGGTGTCAACGCCTGGTGGGTTCCCGAGGAACTCAAATTCGGCCTGAAGGACTCCGGGACGAAACTGATGATCTGCGACAAAGAGCGTCTGGCACGCTTCGCCGATTTCCAGACAGAGTTTCCCGACATAAAGATAGTAGCAGTACGGGTGGATGACGTGCCGGACTGGGCCACCCCGTGGAGCGAGGTGCTGAAGGCCGAGCCGGTGCTGCCTGAAGTCGCTATCGATGCAGACGACGACGCCTGTATATTTTATACCTCCGGTACCACCGGCAAGCCCAAGGGTGCGCAGCTCACCCATCGGGGCTGCGTCAACAATATTCTCAGCGTGATTTTTGGCACCATGTCCCAGGCTGCTGCACAAGCAAAGGCCCAGAACAAAAAGGCACCCGATTTGCTGGGGGGCGGAACAACCCAGGTGGCATCGATTGTTGCCACCCCCCTGTTCCACGTAACCGCGAACAACTGTTTGGCCCAGTCGGTGACCATTGGTGGTGGAAAGCTGGTCCATATGCACAAATGGGATGCGGGCGAAGCGCTGCGTATTATCGAAGAGGAGAAGATCACCGTCTTCAGCGGCGTGCCCACCATGAGCCGCGAGATCATTATGCACCCGGACTTTTCCACGCGGGACACCTCCACCCTCACCGCACTCAACGGTGGCGGTGCCGCGGTGCAACCCGATCTTATCGGCAAGATCGATCAGGGCGCGCGCGGCGCCAAGGCCGGCCAGGGCTATGGCATGACCGAGACATGTGGGATGATCAGCACCTCCGCCGGTTTCTTTTTGTCCGACAAGCCCAACAGTGCCGGGATGGTGTTGCCTATCTATGAGGTAAAGTGCATTGATGCCGATGGCAAGACACTAGCCCCGGGTGAAACCGGTGAAATCTGTGTGCGAGGTTCCCAGGTCATCAAGGGCTACCTCAACCGCCCCGAAGCCACTGCCGAAACCATTGTCGACGGCTGGCTGCATACAGGCGACATCGGTTATGTCGACGAGGACAACTTCATCTACCTGGTGGACAGGGCCAAAGACATGGTCATCCGGGGTGGCGAAAACGTGTACTGTTCAGAGGTAGAGACAGCACTCTACAAATATCCCAACATTGCCGAATGTTCTGTTTTTTCAGTGCCGGACGAGCGTTTGGGCGAAGAAGTCGGCGCCGCAATTTTTCCCAACCCCGGTACCCGACCATCGGCGGAAGAGCTTCGTGAGTTCTGCAAAACCCAGCTGGCAGCCTACAAGGCGCCGCGCTACATCTGGATTCTGGATGACCCCCTGCCGCGCAATGCGAGTGGCAAATTCGTCAAGCGCACACTGCAGGAAAGCCTGGACCTCGCCGACGCGGGTTAACAGGCGCGCGTCCGGGGAACCGTTTACTTCAGTTCGCTGGAACTCTTTCCCAACACCTGGCGCGCAACAATCAACTGCTGAATTTGTTGCGTGCCCTCATAGATATCGATGATCTTGGAATCGCGGGCAAATTTTTCCAGCAAATGGGCCTTGCTATAGCCCAACTGTCCGCAGATCTCCACGCACTTTAACGCCACCTGATTACCCATACGGCCGGCCTTGGCCTTGGACATGGACGCATTTTTTGAGTTGGGTTGTTTATTATCCGCCATCCAGGCAGCTTTCAAAACCAGCAGCCGGGCGGTCTCGTAGTCCGCTTCCATATGATACAAATCGTTCTCCACCGCACTCATCTGGTGATAGCTTTTGCGGTAGTCCAGCTCAACTCCCTCCTCTTTCAATAACTCCTGGGTCATATCCAGGGCGGCCCGCGCCAGACCCACGGCCTGCGCTGCCACCATCGGCCGCGTATTGTCGAAGGTCTGCATAACGCCGCCAAACGCTTTCTTACGCGCATCTGCGGTTTTCGCAATCTCGGGATTACCTAGCAAATTTTCCTTGGGTACACGACAGTCCTCCAACACTATTTGCGCCGTATCAGAGGAGCGTATACCCAGCTTGTGCTCTACCCGGGTAACTGTCATGCCCGGAGTGCCCTTGGGTACGAGAAAGGACTTTATTGCCGCCTTGCCCAGCGCAAGATCCAGCGAGGCCCAAACCACTACCTGCTTACTGCGATAACCGTCGGTCACAAATATTTTTGTGCCATTGAGCACATACTCATCCCCATCAATTTTCGCAGTTGTTTTGATAGCAGCGGAGTCAGAGCCGGCACCTGGCTCGGTGATGGCCATGGCAGCAAACAGATCGCCCCATTCTGCTTTTTGTTCCTCTGTGGCAACCGCACTCACTGCCGCATTACCCAGACCGATACTGGGCAGGGCAAGAAACAGGCCAACATCGCCCCAGCACAATTCAGCGGAGGAAACGACCATGCTGAGGTTGCTGCCGTTGACGTTTCCAGTCTCGGTCGCTGGTTTGGTGCCAGTTTCGGTTCGATCGCGGCCCACCCTTAACAGTTTCGCAAGGTCGTACAACTCTTCGGGCATTTCCTTTTGCTCCAGAAGATCGTACTTGCGCGACAAGGGCCGCAAACCGTCGCGAGAAAACTGGCGCAGCAAAGCACGCGTACTTTCTATTTTCTTGGGTATCTCGAGATTAATCACAGTCTCACCATTGTGGATGCTCGTTGAAAATCATGCCTGCTGTCAGGCCAGTAACATACCGTCCAGTGTCGCCAGGGCGCGCAAGTTGCGATACCACATTTCTACCGGGTGTTCGCGAGTAAAACCGTGGCCACCCAGAAGCTGAACACCATCAGTGCCCACTTTCATGCCGTATTTGATAGCATTGCGATGCGCAAGAAACGCGCTGCGCGAAAAATCCATACCCTGTTCTGCCTGGGCTGCTGCGCGATATGTCATCAGCCTCAAGCCCTCTATCTCCGTCGCCATGTCGGCGACCATAAAGGCCACTGCCTGGCGATTGGAAATAGGCTCACCGAATGCCACTCGCTCATTGACGTAGGGCACCACATAATCCAGCATCGCCTGGCAGGTACCCACCGCCAGCGCTGCCACGGCTATGTTGCCAAGCGAAATCATGCGCTCGATATCAAAGTTCTCAGTCAGCCTGGCAGTAGCGGCTACGTTCACACCATCCAGCGCCATCGCGTATAAAGGTAATGGACGCAAGCCCATGTAGTCCTCTTTCGCAAAACTGACACCAGCGGCATCGGCCTCCACGAGAAAACCCTGAGTGCCGTCGTCTCCCATGTCGGCAAACACCACGACTATTTCTGCCCCCGGCCCAAAGGCGACCATGCTTTTGGCGCCACTTAGAACATAGCTGCCATCCGCCTGCACCAGCGCCTTTGTTTTGAGCTGTCGCGCGTCGAAGGCCATGCCCGGCTCCATGAGAGCCAGCGCTGCAGCTGTGAAATCCGCTGTGGCCAATGCCTGGCTGATTCTCTCCTGCTGTGCGGCTGTACCAGAATCCATAATACAATTAATAACTGACAGGGGCGCAAGCGCCGCTATCGCCATGGACATATCGCCGCTGGCCAGATCCTCGATGTTCAATACGTTTGACACCGGACACCGGCCGGCACCCACGCCGCCCAGTGCTTCTGGAATAGGCATGAAATTAAGGCCCAGATCGACGGTTTTCAACAGAAAACCCTCCGGTAGTGCGCCGGCCTCGTCAGCGGCACGCGCTCCCGCAGCCATTTCCTCCCTGGCAAAACGCTGTACGACCTCGCGCGTCATCTGCTGTTCTTCTGTAGGGGTCAGATCAAATAGAAGTTCTGTGCTTGTCATATTTTTCAGTTTTTCCCGCAGTTCCGGCCTATAGTTTCCGAAGTGTAATACGTCGTGAGTATTTCTGAGCGTCTTCACCATGTTCGATAAATCGACTATGGAAACCTCGCACCGCTACGAACGAGGAGCCATACCGCGCACCATGGTCAAAAACTGCAGGCTGGTTCCAGCTCTGCGAAATTCCGACAGAGATTGATAATCAGGGTCAGCGTACCAGTCCTTCGCCGCCTGCTCTGATGGAAACTGAAAGATGATCATACGGTTTTCACGGGGGGCATCACCCTCAAGGGTAAGCGGCTGGTCGTCAAAGGTGAGAAACTCGCCCCCATACTTCTTCAGCAACGGGAAAAACCCTTTCTCATATTTGCGGTAGGTTTCTGCATCAGTCACCGCGAGGTTAACAACCATATACACCGGCGTATTCGACATACGTATCTCCTTTAGTTAATTAAAACCCAATAAAAAGGATTAGCTGATGCTGTCCATCCAGCGTGCAACAGCTTGGCCAATCTCCACCGGTGAATCCTCCTGGATAAAGTGCGTACCTCTCACCGTGACTTCACTCTGGTTGGGCCAACTGCGACAAAACTCCCGGGGCTTTCCAGTCAGAATCGAACCGGGATCTGCATTTATAAACAGTTTGGGCAGCGCGTGGTTCGACGCCAGCCACTGGCCATAACTGGTGACCAGTTCCACCATCTCGGGCGGCTCACCACTAATCGGTATCTGCCTTGGCCAGTTCAGCATGGCCTGCCGATCGTCGGGCGTGGTAAACGGTGCGCGGTAGTGCTGCATTTCCGCCTCTCCCAACCCTCGCATTACCGAGCCGGGTAGCACCGCCTCAATAAACATATTTCGCTGGAGAATCAGGTCTTCTCCCTTGGACGACCGGAAACCCTGAAAAATCCCACGGGCGCCCTCGGGCCAGTCCTCCCAGTCCACGGGGCATACAATGCCTTCCATATAGGCAATGCCGCGCACCGCGTCGGGGTGTTGTTGCGCCCAGTAGAAGCCCAGCGCACTACCCCAGTCGTGTATCACCAGCGTGACATTATTATCGGCGCCTATCGCCTTCAGCAAGCCGTCGAGATATTGATAGGCGCTGTGGAAAGTATAGCGTTCAGGACCGTCGCTGGCGGGCAGTTTCTCCGAATCGCCCTGGCCGATGAGATCCGGCGCAATAACACGGCCCTTGCCTGCCAATTCGGGGATGACGTTGCGCCAGAGGTACGAAGAGGTGGGGTTGCCGTGCAGCAGTACGATCGGCTCGCCCTCCCCCGCTTCCACATAGGCGATTTTCTTGCCATCTACATTCTGATATTGCTTTTCATAGGGCATTTTTGCAGAGATCACGGTTTTCGCTCCTTGTTATTTTGCAAGTTAGATTTCGTCAAAAACAGCTTTGCCGTAACGAAAATGGAAAAAGGGGCCGGGGTCTTCGGGGCACTGCCCCTCTCTCAGGCGACGATCAACCTCAGCCAATACTACCCGGGTAATACTGGGTAGTTCCAGCGATTCCGAATCCTTCAGGGTAACCCAGTGCAAGCGGAGTAATTCGCCTGAGCCCAGAGGCCGTTCGTGCACATCGCCCTGAATCTGGTCTGCATCCGCCATAAAGAACCGGGCATCAAAGCGTCTGCTCCGGTAGGGCGGAGTGATCGCCCGGGCCACCAGATGCAGCTCATCCAAACGGGGATTGACGTCAAACTGGAGAAAGTCACGCCAGTGGCGTGAGCGGGTTTTCAGCGTAGGCGTATGCGGCTCACCCAGCACCAGCCCCGTTTCTTCGTAGGTTTCACGTATCGCCGCCATTGCCAGTGCCCTGGCCCGCGTTTCCGAACAACCGCGTGCCAGGCGAGCCATCACCGCTGGATGCAGGTCATGGGGCGGTTGCAGGCGATGGTCCCCTGCATCGACCTTGCCACCGGGGAATACAAACTTGTTGGGCATAAACTTGTGGCCTGCCGCGCGCTGGCCCATTAATACACGCGGCCGGTGACCATCGTTGCGCACGATAATCAGGGTGGCTGCATCCCTGGGCTTGACTGCCCGGCCCCCGGAACGAATCTCGCTATCGGCCATATACTTCGGATCGTATACAGATTTTACCGCCACCAATCCTCCATCAACTTCTAGTTAGGCCAGTAAATGTATTCATCGCCCTTTTCATAAGGCACGCCGCCGGGCTTATCAATCAGCTGCGGCGACTGCATTACACTGGGCCACATGGGGCTCTCCTGCTCCGCATTGTGCGCTGCCAGCAGTGCTTCCAGGGCCGCAACTTGATCTGGCATTTTTCCGGCAAGATTGTGCTGTTCCGTCGGGTCTGAGGCGAGGTTAAACAACCACTTCTTCTGTCCTGTCCCAGCAGGCTTATCGGGCTGGTCAGAGCGTATCAGCTTCCAACCCTCGTGCAAAACGGTCTGCTGGTACCCCTCGCGCCAAAATAACGTTTTATGTGGCGCGCCATCCTGCTCCCCCGTTACAAAGGGCAGCAGATTAACGCCATCGAGCGTGCGATCTGTGGGGACCGAAGCACCCGCGGCCCCCGCAAAGGTATGCAACAAATCTATATGGTGAATCGGTTGCGACATGACGGTACCCGCCTCGATTCTGGCAGGCCATTTCGCCATATAGGGCACGTGGGTGCCACCCTCGAAATGGTTGAGCTTCCAGCCCCGATATGGCTTGTTTATCTCCGGCAGGCCGATATAGCCGGCACCGCCATTGTCACTGGTGAACACGATGAGGGTATTGTCAGCCAACCCAGTCTCCTCCAGGGTCTGCACGATCCGTTCAACACTGCGATCCAAAGCACGGATCATGCCGGCATAAACGCGCAGAGCGTGATCCTCAATCTGAGGAAAAGCATCGTAGTCCTCCCGCGTCGCCTGCAGCGGATTGTGCGTACCCCAATGGGCGAGATACAGGAAAAAAGGCCTGTTGCGATTGGCCTCGATTACTTTGATCGCCTCATCGGTGTAGTAGTCGGTAAGATAACCCTTTGGCGCAAAAGGTTTACTGCCATTGAACTCGGCAGCGTAGCGGGCCGTGGCCCACACCATCTTGTCTACGCCTTCATCCTCCTGCCGGGAATTGACAACATCGGGATCATTCTTTGGCAGGTACAGTGTCCCTGCCATATTCAGGCTGTCGTCAAAACCCTGGTCTTCGGGGCGCATGCCATTTATATAGCCCAGGTGCCACTTGCCAATATGGGCGGTGTAATAGCCGCGGGGCTTTAACACCTCGGCAATGGTGATTTCCTCATGTGGCATACCCAGTTGCTGGAAGGGCGGCAGTGATTTTGCCGCCGCGTGATCGATGAACATAGGCAGCGGCGGCGGCTCGATATCCACCATCCACTGGAAAATCGTCGTTCCGATATTCATGAAGGGGGTATATTCAAAACCAAATCGAGTGGAGTAGCGCCCAGTCAATGCGGAAGCCCGCGACGGCGCACACACTGCATTGGCAGCATAGCCGTTTTCAAACAACACTCCCTGGCGGGCGATAGCATCGATAGCCGGTGTCATCACACTGCCATCTCCGGCGCCACCGTTGTAAAGAGACACATCGTTGAAACCCATATCATCCGCCAGAATGAATATGATATTGGGAGGCCGGGCATCCGGCGCCTGACTGGCAATCGCTGGACCCGCAGGCCACTCGACCGGTACGTTGGGCGCAATAGGCTTGGCGACATCCATTACCAGGGGCATACCCCACACCAATAGATCGACACGATTTAGCCAGCCGATATAAGCGCCGACAGCCAAAACTAGCAGCACAGTCACAATTTTTTTCATGCAGACCTCAAGGTACGAAAAATGCCGCTCTTGCACTGGTGGCCCCGCTATTTCACCGCGTCTGGAGCAGACAAATCCTGGTTGCAAAGTATAGACGCTGGGAACGGGCGAGTACGGCAAGGGGAACAAACATTAACGCTAATAATATATATTGGCAGAATATATGTCAATATAACAAAGAGACTCCCCGCATAGCCGCGATTGCTGTACTCTTGCCGGCTGCCCAAAAGAACATAACAGGAAGACTATACAGTGCTGTATTACGCCCGCCTTTTCTTGCTTACCCTATTCTCTATATCCCCTGTAATGGCGAGCAATGCGACAGCAGATACCAATACTGCCGGACCTCCCGTTGGCCAGGGTCCCGTGGTCGTCGAAATGGGGTTCCTGCTAAGCAATATTACGGAAATCAGTGAAGAGCATGAAACCTTCGATTTCGAAGGCATTCTCAGCATGCACTGGCGGGACTCCAGGCTGGCCTACAACCCGGAAGATACAGGCTACGATGAACTTTTCTATCAGGGCAGTTACCAATTCAACGAGGTCTTCAGCGGCTGGTGGCCGCAGATCATCCTGGTCAACGAAGCCGGGCGCTTTGACCGGGAGGGAGTGATGTTACGGATCACCCCTCAGGGCGATGTCTATTACACCGAGGATATCGACGCTGTCGCAAAAGCGCAGCTAAACCTGAAGAGATACCCCTTCGACCATCAGCAGTTTGTGGCCACGTTCGAAGTACTGGGCTTTGACAATCAACAGGTGGTCCTGCGCGCTGACCAACACACCAGCGGTTTGTGGAAAGATGACGCTCACAAGGTACGGGTACCCCAATGGCGAGAACCACAAGTATCTACCTCAGCGGTTGAGTACGACCCCGTTTACATTACCGGGGATAAAAACCCCGTCACCGCTTTTAAAGTGCAGGTCGATATCAGCCGTGATCCCTTTTATACCCTGAGGCTCATCGGGTTTCCCGTGATGGTATTCGTAATGCTGTCTTGGTCTGTATTCTGGATGGATCGATCCTCCGTGGGGGACCGCATGGATATATCCTTTATCGGCATCCTCACCGTGGTGGCCTACCAGATAATGTCCAGCGGCAGTTTACCAAAAATTTCCTATCTCAGCGTAATGATGGCTTTTATGATTATCAGTTTCCTGATGATGTGCGCTACCGTGACAGTTAACCTGAAGGTAGCAAGCCTCGACAACAGCGGGCGCTTCGAGGCCGGCAATCGGGTGGACAAATACTGCCGCGTGATCTTCCCACTGCTCTACTTCGGAAGCACCGCATTGGTGTGCTCAATTATCTATCGGGCTGGCTAGCATTATGCAGTGATGTTGCCTGGCTAAGCAGGGCCAGATAGGCCCGCTGCAGGCAGTCCCGGTAAAAAACGCCATCGGGCATTAGCCGGTCACAGGCGTTAAATGATAGTGACACCCTGTCCCGACTATTGCTGACGATATGGAACAGGCCCATGTTGTCTCGCACCGGGCCAAAACCCATCGGCACCACCAGTTCGGCACTGCCCAGCCGAAGCGGTGTTAAGGGGCCAGGCACATTGGACACCATTGTGTGAAATGGTACTGGAGCAAGCGCCATGACACCGGCCTGTGCCATGGCCTTGATTCCACCCGCCAGAATATTGGGACTAACGCTGTCGCTGATGTCCATAACAGTGCCGGTTCCCAGGGCATCGATACGCTTTTTCGCCGCCACGGCATAGCGGTGAATTTGTCGCAGACGGTCCACCGGATCATCTTCAACGGTGGCCAGCCCCACCATCATGGTCGCAATACGGTTTCCCCCCGCCGAATCAGGGCCCCTGCCGCGTAAATTCACCGGCACCCCGGCAACCAGCGAACGGGCCGGCAACTGGCGATAGTGCTTAAGGTACTCTCGCAGGGCACCCGATACGACGGACAGCGCAATATCGTTGAGCGTAACGTGACGTACCGCCCGCCTGATCTTGATAAAATCTTGCCGCGGCCAGATTGCCACACCGACAGTTCGCCCCCCTCCAATCCTGTCATTGAAACGCCCTCGAGTAGCGGAGACCGGTGCCAATTCGCCAAAATTACTGCGCGCCTTGCGCGCTCGTAAAACCCCCGGCACCAGACCTCGCACAGTTTTGGCAAACTTGAGTTGGCGACCCAGGTTGTTCAGGTTAAAACGGGTCCATACGTCCCAGCTGTCTGGCTCACGCTGGCCGCCTGCTCTTTCATTGTGCACCCCTTTCGCGCGCCGGTGCACCGCATCGAGAATTACTGCAAGCGACACACCATCGATGGCGGAATGATGCACTTTCAGCACCAATGCCTGGCAGCGTGGCGGCAGCCCGGGGAGGTCCCGCAGCCCCCTGATAAGACACAGCTCCCAGAGAGGTCTGGACAAATCCATAGCCTGCCGATGAATCTCGGCCAGCACCTGCTCCAGGCCCGCCCAATCACTCCCCTTACCCAGTGACCTAACCGAAATGTGGTAATCCAAATCTGGCCGGGGCACCTCCACCCAGTACGGTGTATCCACGTCCAGGGCCACGCGGCGCAACTTGCGCCGGAACACGGGGAACTGCCACAAGCGACCGGTAACTAGTTGGCGCAAGCTGCGCCGCTGTATCGCGCCCTTTTCTCCGGCACCGATATCGTAAACCAGCACTGCGGTAATATGCATGGGAGTGCGGGATGAATCCTGGTGGACGAAGGCAGAGTCCAGGCCTGACAGTTGTTCCATAGATATGTCGCCCCTACCGCGAGCTGACCGGCGCAACAGTCTACTATATCCTACCGCTGGTTTTTGCCCGGCGAAAAAACTATGCTGGTGTACTACCCCGCCGCAGCGCACGAAACTATGAGGGTTCCGTACCCACCCGGCGTAAACAGGAGACCGACAGTGTACCAATTCAGCGAGAAATCCCAGCACTACCAGACCCAGCTCAAGGCGTTCATGGACGAGCATGTCTATCCCAACGAACATGCCTATGAAGCGCAGCTGGCGGCCTCACCAAACCGCTTCGCAGCGCTGCCACTGATGGATGAACTGAAAGCCAAAGCCCGAAACGCCGGACTCTGGAATCTGTTCATTCCACCAGGCCTGGCAGAATACTGCGATCACGGCGGCCTGAGCAATTTCGACTACGCACCACTGGCGGAGATTATGGGGCGTGTGCTGTGGTCCCCGGAGGTGTTCAACTGTAACGCCCCGGATACCGGCAACATGGAAGTCTTCATGAAGTACGCCACACCGGAACAGCAGGCAAAGTGGCTCCCGGCCCTGCTCAATGGAGAAATCAGCTCCTGCTACGTCATGACCGAGCCTCAGGTGGCATCCAGCGACGCCACCAACATTGAGCTGAGTATTGCTCGTGAAGGCGATGAATGGGTACTTAACGGCCGCAAATGGTTCGCCAGCAACGCCATGTATGAGCGCACCGGAATTTACATTGTTATGGGTAAATCAGACCCGGACAACGCCAACCGCCACAAACAGCAATCCCAGGTACTCGTTCCCGCAGGCACTCCGGGTATGACGCTTGTTCGCCCACTGACAACCCTGGGCTATGACGATGCCCCTCTGGGTCACGCGGAAGTCGAGTTCAAAAATGTCCGCGTACCACTGGAAAATATGCTGCTGGGAGAAGGCCGGGGCTTTGAGATCGCGCAGGGCCGACTCGGGCCCGGCAGAATGCACCACTGTATGCGCCTGATCGGCGCGGCACAGCGCTCACTGGAACTCGCCTGCAAGCGGGTAACAAGCCGCACAACCTTCGGCCGTGAACTCAGCCAGCACCAATCGGTGCGGGAGGACATTGCAAAATCTTTCGCCGAAATCGAAATGGCCAGACTACTCGTACTCAAGTCCTGCCATCGTATGGATGAAGTGGGCGCACAGGAGGCCCGCGACATGATTGCCGCCAGTAAAATCAGCGTACCGATAATGGTTCAGACCATCATAGACCGCTGTATGCAAATGCACGGCGCCGGTGGTCTCACCGCGGATTATTTCATGGCCGAGGCTTTCAACTACGCACGCTGGTGTCGTCAGGCGGACGGGCCCGACCAGGTTCACCAGATGGCACTGGGGAAACAGGTGATAACTGCCTACAGTGACTCATGACTTAAGCTCCGATAAGCCCGTAAAACAACTGAACAAACCTAAAAACCAAGGAGACACGCATGTCAGACGACGTTGTACTGGTCGATATAGCCGATGGAGTAATGACCATCACTCTCAACCGCCCCAAGGCCAAAAACGCCGTAAACAAAGCCGTTGCCGAAGGTATATCGGCAGCCATCGACGAACTGGAACGCAATAGCGAACTGCGCGTGGCGATCATCACCGGCGCCGGCGGCACATTCTGTTCCGGTATGGATTTGAAAGCCTTTGTAACCGGCGAATTGCCTGTAGTTGAGGGTCGTGGCTTTGCCGGCCTGGTCGAGTACACGGTGAAAAAGCCGCTTATTGCTGCGGTGGAAGGCTATGCCCTGGCGGGCGGTTTTGAGGTGGCCATCAGCTGCGACCTGATCGTGGCCGCGGATGATGCAAAATTCGGTATACCGGAGGTCAAACGCGGCCTGGCGGCAGCCGGCGGCGGTTTGATCAAGCTGCCCAAACAGATACCCTCGCGTATTGCGATGGAACTGGCCCTGACCGGCGACTTTGTCAACACGCAGCGCGCCTACGATCTCGGCCTGATCAATCAGGTCGTCGCCCCTGGCACGGCTCTCGATGCCGCGAAGGCACTGGCGACGAAAATTGCTGCCAATGGTCCACTGGCCGTCGCCCTCAGCAAGCAGGTGGTCGCGAAAGCCCAGGATTGGGACACTGCGGAAATGTTTGGCGAACAGCAAAAGGTGATAATGCCCATATTCACCAGCGAGGACGCTATCGAAGGTGCCACCGCGTTCGCGGAAAAGCGCGCACCCAACTGGAAAGGCAAATAAGGAGTTAATGATGAATGAAGCATGGATAATTGATGCCTGCCGCACCCCCCGGGGCATTGGCAAGAAAGGCAAGGGGGCCCTGGCCCACCTGCATCCACAGCACCTGGGTGCCACTGTGTTGAAGGCCATAGCAGAACGCAACGGGATCAACACGGCGGAAGTGGACGATATTATTTTCGGCACCAGTTCCCAGCGCGGTCAACAGGGCGGAGACCTGGCACGAATGGCCGCGCTTGACGCGGGCTATGACCCCAGAAGTTCCGGCGTTACCCTGGACCGCTTCTGCGGCTCCGGCATTACCGCGGTCAACCTGGCAGCGGCCAGCATTATGTCCGGCATGGAAGATCTCGTCATCGGCGGCGGCTGCGAAATGATGTCCACCTTCGGACAGGACCCCAGTCAGTCGCCTTTTATCGACAGCGATAATCTGCACTTGCGAGAGCAGCACCCGCAGCCTCATCAGGGCGTGTGTGCAGATGCCATCGCGACCCTGGAAGGTATTGACCGACAGGCGGTGGATGCACTGGCAGTAACATCCCAGCAGCGCGCAGACCACGCCATCAAAAATGGCCATTTCGATAGAAGCCTGGTACCCGTCTACAACCTGGATGGCAGCCTCGCATTGGGCCACGAAGAGTTTCCTCGCCCCCAGACCACCGCAGCCAGCCTGGCGGAGCTGAAAGCGTCTTTCGCGGCCATGGCCGACTACCCGCTAAATGAAGAAGGGGTCACTTTTGGCGCAGAGATCAGGCGGGTGTATCCAGATCTGGTAATCAATCACGTACACCACGCCGGCAATTCCTCTGGCGTTGTTGACGGCGCTGCTGCGGTCCTCCTGGCGTCACCGGAATACGCCAAAGCGCATGGGCTTAAGCCACGCGCTCGCTTTGTGGCGATGGCGAATGTAGGTGACTCCCCCACACTGATGCTGAACGCCCCAGTCCCCGCGGCAAAAAAAGTGCTGCAAAAAGCGGGCTTGCAGCTCTCGGATATCGACCTGTTCGAGATCAACGAGGCGTTCTCCGTAGTCGCCGAAAAATTCATCCGCGATCTCAATCTGGATCGAGACAAGGTGAATGTGAACGGCGGCGCCATGGCGCTGGGCCATCCGATCGGTGCCACCGGTTCGGTGTTGATCGGCACAGTGCTTGATGAACTGGAGCGCAGGGATCTGCAATTCGGCCTGGTCACGATGTGCGCGGCCGGAGGCATGGCCCCTGCCATCATCATAGAGCGCATCTAACGTACGGGCGGGATTTGTTACCCTCACGTCCCGCACCAAAAACCCCAACGAGCGAATACACGGAGGTTTCGCTCCACCCGCCAGGAAACCGCAATGCCCCAGATCATTTTTATCAGCCACGACGGCCGTGAGCAGGAAGTCGATACAACTGCAGGCACCAGTGTTATGCAGGCCGCAGTGGACAACTATATCGACGGCATTCTCGCCGATTGCGGCGGCGCCTGCAGCTGCGCCACCTGCCACTGTATTGTGGACGAATCCTGGGTAGACAAGCTACCGCCCCCAGACCCGATTGAGATGCAGATGATTGAGTGTGCAATCGACCCCCAGCCGAATAGCCGACTCAGCTGCCAGTTGGAAATGAATGACGACCTGCACGGCCTGATCGTAAGGTTACCCGCACGTCAGTTCTGACTGTCATAGTTCTTTACCACGTCAAACCTGGATTTTGACACCTTGTCCGCATAAAACTGTCGATATGTACTGTTATCCTCTTTTTTACCAAGCAGGAGATATTTCTCTACTTAACCCGAGACCCAAATGGAAGAAAGCGGAGCTAGACGCCGCTACTGTTTGGCATTGGCCTTTTGGGCCTGGCAAGATTCCGCCGCAGGCATTGTTAACCGGTTGTTGTACCCACAAAAAAGCCCGCTATACGCGGGCTTTTTTGTGGGTCGCTCTCAGAACTATTTTACATTCAGATAACGCTCGGTCAGCTTATCTATCGACCAGGAATCGGGTTTCTGGCTGGGCGGATATTCCTTGAAGGTACTCAGGAACTGCGCCATCACTGCTGTACCCATGTAACCCTGGGGTGCCTTGTCGACGACCCAATCCCAATAAGTATTGGAGTTGTGGTCCGCCCGCTCAAAAGGATCGCGCCGCAAATTAAATATCTTACCCAGACGCAGGGTGACAAAGGGTTCCGCCCAAAGCGCCATGGTCTTTGCCCGATTCTCCGCATAAACCACTTTCCAGTCGCCTACGCGAATACCTACAGGCATGCCGCTGTCTTCCAGGTAGATATACTCGCGTCTTGGAGCTTTTTCTACTTCACCAGTCAGGTAAGGCAGGAAGTTATAACCGTCCAGATGCAGCTTGGATTTTTTGCTACCTACTTGCTTCCCTTTCAACAAATCCTGTTTGAGATTCGGGTCGCCCGCCATGGCGGCGAAAGTCGGCATCCAGTCCAGATGCGCCATGACCTCGTTAGAGATTTGCCCAGGCTTTATCTTGCCGGGCCAGCGCACCATTGCCGGCACTCTGTAGGCACCTTCCCAGTTGGTGTTTTTCTCACTGCGGAAAGGTGTTATGCCCGAATCCGGCCAGGTATTGAAGTGCACACCATTGTCAGTCGAATAGAAAACCAGGGTGTTGTCGGCAATCTTCAGCTGGTCGAGTTGATCCAGCATCTGGCCCACCAGTCTGTCGTGGGCAACCATCACGTCGTTATAAACCCCCTGGCCGGAGAGCCCCACATTCTTGGCCGCAATATGGGTACGAAAATGCATGCCGGTTGTGTTCAACCAGACGAAAAAGGGCTTGTCAGCTTTGACCGCCTTGTCGACAAACTTTTTCGCCGCCTCGACAAACTCCTCGTCAGTCGTCTCCATACGCTTGCGTGTCAGGGCACCGGTGTCCTCGATACGGCCGTCGGCATACGAGTGGATCACCCCGCGAGGGCCAAACATTTTGCGAAAAGCAGGATTGGTGGGATAGTCCGGATCCTCCGGCTCCTCCTCTGCATTCAGATGATACAGGTTGCCGAAAAACTCATCGAAGCCGTGGTTGGTGGGCAGGAAAATATCCTGGTCACCCAGGTGATTCTTGCCAAACTGCCCAGTAGCATAGCCCTGGGTCTTGAGCACCTCGGCGATCGTAATATCGCGATCCTTGATGCCCATTTCAGAGCCGGGCATACCCACCTTGGTCAGACCTGTGCGCAGGCCGGACTGGCCGGTGATAAACGTGGAGCGCCCTGCGGTACAGCTCTGATCCCCGTAGTAATCAGTGAAGCGCATACCCTCGCTGGCGATGCGGTCTATGTTGGGTGTGTGATAACCCATGATGCCGTCACTGTAGGCGCTGATGTTGGTAATCCCAATATCATCTCCCCAGATCACCAGAATATTGGGTTTATCTGCTGCTTGCGATGGCATGACGAGCGTGGCGATCAGCAGCATCAAAGTCGCCAAAATGTGTTTGTAGCTCATAGTTGTTTTCCTTGTCGTGGGCTTAGGGATTGAACTTCCCAGGCTTGTATACCGGTCGCTAGCCGCAGCAGACGGCAACACACAGCGGGCCACTCAGTATCGTCTATATTTATAAAAACTCAACCGCGCGAGCAAACCGGCAAAATTCACGGAATATTATTCCGGCCTGACATTGCGCCGTCACAACCAATGTTTAACATACTCCCACCCTGGCACAGGCCTTGCAACACTTGTTGACGGGAGCCAAATAAACCTCCATTGAGGCAGAAAATGCGCCAGCATCGTGCAAGAAGCACGGTGCCCCGCCCCAGCCAGGTGCACGCAGCCAAAAGGCCTTTTTCCGGAGAACACTGCGATGAGAAACAACAACACGCCCGATAGTCTTGTACGCCAGACCGTCGATGACCTGATCATCGCCGAGTTATTCCTGGTTCAAGCAACGATCGAAAGCGCCACGGCGATTGGCGATGGCCTGTCCGCCCTCGGGCGTCAGATCACCACTGCCGACGAAATGGGCACCGCACCTGCCGCCACAATTGGCAGGACACTGCAACGCATTGCTGACAGCGCACTGGAACCCTACAGCAGTCGCTTCAAATACCTGATGGATCGCAAAAACATCGAGGACTGATCACTGCTTGCTATCAGCAGCAAACGCCGCCTGTTGCACGGCTGTCGCTTCAGTCTGGAATTGCTCTTTCCACTGTGTGTAAGGCATGCCGTAAACCCTCTCCCGCGCGTCGTCATAATCTACGTCCACACCCTCGGCCTCTGCTGCAGCCATATACCACTTTGACAGGCAGTTGCGGCAAAACCCCGCAAGATTCATCAACTCGATATTCTGCACATCCTTACGGCTGTCGAGATGCTGCAGCAGATGCCGGAACACTGCAGCTTCGATTCTCGTGTTGGTTTCGGTGTCGTTTGTCTCCGCCATTGTTCTTTCCCTATTCCAATACCTGATCCAATACTATAGAACACACTGCGCACCCAATATCTCCTGGCGGGCTTCCGAGCGAACACATCCAGCCCTATACAGGCATGTATTCACCGCCATTAACATCCAGCGCCGCACCGGTGACCACGCTGGCGTAGTCCGACGCCAGGAATACAGCCGCTTTGGCGCACTCGCCGTCGTCGGGAATCACACCCAGGGGAATATTGCGGGTCACTTCTGCAATCAGTTCTTCCTGGCTTTTGCCGGACTCGCTGGCCTGCCAGGCAAAATAGCCCTCCACAGAGGGGCCCCACATCCAGCCCATATGACAGCTGTTTACGCGAATGCCATGCTCACCCAGTTCCAGGGCGAGGTGTTTGGTGGCGCTACGCAGCGCAGACTTGGAGCTGCCATAGCCCGCCTGTGTCGCCATTGGCTTGTGCTCCACCATGGTGGCGATCATGACAATAGCGCCACCACCTGCGGTTATCATTGCCGGTATACAGGCCTGGGTAAGCTGCATCGTGCCAAAAAAATTCACCTCCATCGCCCGCCGCCAGCCATCCATGCTGGCCTCGGCAATCGGCTGAAACGTACCCGGATCATAGGCGCTGTTGAACAGCACATTGATTCGACCGAATGCTGCCACTGTCTGATCTGCCAGACTCTGACACTGGTCCTGGTTAGCAATGTCCGTGACCACTTTTAACACCTTGGTACCGAGGCCCAGGGCTTCGATATCGGCCTCCACCGAGTCCAGTTTCTTCGCCGTGCGAGCAGCCAACACCACGGCCTCTGCCCCTTCCCTGGCCGCAAGCACGGCAAGTTCCTGGCCCAATCCAGGACCGATCCCGGACACGATAACCACTTTATCCTGCAATAGCATTCAGCTTTCTCCCACTACGTTCAAACGATTGATATAATAGGTCAGACGTACTGCAGAGCGACTCGCTCATTGCCCACGCCATCTCGAAGCGCCTGCAGCAACTCGTCGCTGGGTAAAACCTGAAAACGCTCTCCCAGTTTGACGCGGGCCTGCCCACCCGCCTGCCGATAAATCAAGGACACCGGGCAAGTTCCACCCCCTGCCCCTGTAAGCGTTTGCTCCAGCCAGTCCGTCAGTTGGGGGTCCAACATCTCGTCGCTGACTTCGATAGTCAGCTCAGAGGCGTGATCCTGTCGCGCCTGCAGCAGACTGCGCACACTGCGCGCCCGCATAGCCAGCCCTCCCGAATAATCGTCATGGGCCACCGACCCTTCCACGATAACGATATTGTCCTTCCCGAGTAAATCCCGGTGTTCGGCATAAGTGTCCGCATAGACAGTGACTTCCATACGTGCACTGCGGTCATCAAGTTGCAGTATTGCCATGGTGTCACCGCGCTTTGTTTTCATGGTGCGACTGGCAACAATCAGGCCCGCTACAAACTGATTTCCCTTTTTGTCCGCACGGAGCTCAGCGATGCGTGTGCGGGCAAATTTGCGTATCTCGCTCTCGTATTCATCGATGGGGTGACCTGTCACATACAGACCCAGGGTTTCCTTCTCCCCCGCCAACCTCTGCTTCTCTGTCCATGGCCGCGCCGCCCGGAACGGGCCGTACACATCGCCAGGTCCTTTGCCCTGACTGGGCACCACATCCCCGAACAGGTCATCGATGCCACTGTCGCGATTGCTCGCACTCTGCTCGGCGGCCTTGAGGGCGTCGTCCAGGCTCGCCATCAAAACCCAACGGTTCTCGTTCAGGGAATCGAAGGCGCCAGAGCGCACCAGCGCCTCAATGGCGCGGCGATTGACCTTGCGCGGATCGGTACGGCCACAGAAATCGAACAGGTCGAGGAATGGGCCGCTCTCTCGCGCCACCAGCATATTTTCTATCGGCCCCTCACCAAGTCCCTTGATCGCACCGAGACCGTAAATAATCTCTTTGTCCGGGTTCACAGTGAACATGTACTGCCCCTCGTTCACATCCGGCAGCTTGAGCGAAAGTTCCATGGCACGACACTCTTCCACGAAAACCACGATCTTATCCGTGTTCTGCAGTTCCGAGCTCATTACCGCTGCCATAAATGGGGCGGGATAATGCGTTTTCAGCCAGGCGGTCTGATAAGACACCAGTGCATAGGCTGCAGAGTGAGATTTGTTGAAACCGTAGCCGGCAAATTTCTCTACCAGGTCAAATATTTTGATGGCCAGGTCACCGTCTACACCTTTCGAGCGCGCGCCCTCTTCGAATACAGTACGCTGCTTCGCCATCTCCTCGGGTTTCTTCTTGCCCATGGCCCGGCGCAACATATCCGCGCCGCCCAGGGTGTAGCCGGCCAGTTCCTGGGCGATCTGCATCACCTGCTCCTGGTACAGGATAATGCCGTAGGTGGGCTCCAGAATGGGTTGCAAACACTCGTGCTGCCACTGGGCATCGGGGTAGGAAATGGCCTCACGACCATGCTTGCGGTTGATGAAGTTATCCACCATGCCCGACTGCAATGGACCGGGACGGAACAGCGCCACCAGCGCGATAATATCCTCAAAGCAATCCGGTCGCAGCCGCTTGATGAGGTCTTTCATACCACGGGATTCCAGCTGGAAGACCGCCGTGGTCTCCGCAGACTGCAGCAGCTTGAAGCTGGGCTCGTCTTGTAACGGAATCTGGGTGATATCCAGTGGCAACTCACCCTGCGATTCACGCACGGTGTTGATCATCTTCACGGCCCAGTCGATGATAGTCAGAGTACGCAGGCCGAGAAAGTCAAACTTGACCAACCCCGCGTCCTCAACATCGCCCTTGTCGTACTGGGTCACCAGGCCGCCGCCGCTCTCGTCGCAGAAGAGCGGCGAGAAATCCGTGAGTTTCGAAGGCGCAATCACCACGCCGCCAGCGTGCTTGCCGACGTTGCGGGTGATGCCCTCCAGTTGCACCGCCATATCCCAGATTTCCTGTGCCTGCGGGTCATCGCGCAGGAAGTCCCTCAGCGGCTCCTCCTGCTCCACAGCCTTGGCCAGTGTCATACCGACTTCAAAGGGAATCATCTTGGATAATTTGTCTGCCAGTCCGTAAGACTTGCCCTGCACCCGTGCGACATCGCGCACCACCGCTTTTGCCGCCATGGTGCCGAAAGTAATGATCTGGGACACCGCCTCGCGGCCGTAGGTATCCGCCACGTAATCAATGACCCGATCGCGCTTCTCCATGCAGAAATCCACATCGAAATCCGGCATGGACACCCGCTCGGGATTGAGAAAACGTTCAAATAGCAGATCGTATTCCAGCGGATCGAGATCGGTAATCTCCAGCACGTAGGCCACCAGCGAACCGGCACCGGAACCCCGCCCCGGGCCCACCGGGATGTCGTGTACTTTTGCCCAGCGGATAAAGTCCATCACAATCAGGAAGTAGCCGGGAAAACCCATCTGGATAATCGTTTCCAGCTCAAAGTCGAGGCGCGCGCGGTAAAGCGCTTGCTGCTCATCAAAATCGGGCGCAGTGGAATCCAGCAATACCTCGATCCGCCGGTCCAGCCCCTCGTGAGAAAGTTGCCGGAAGAATTCGTCCATACTCATACCATCCGGTACGGGATAGTCCGGCAAATACGGCTTGCCCAGCTCCAACACCAGGTGGCAGCGCCTGGCAATTTCCACGGTATTGGCCAGGGCTTCGGGAATATCCGCAAACAACTCAGCCATCTCTGCAGGCGAGCGCAGGTACTGCTGATCGGTATACTGGCGGGCACGGCGCGGGTCATCCAGCGTGCGACCCTCGCCTATACAAACCCTGGCCTCATGCGCCTCAAATTCCGAGGCATCCAGAAAGCGGACATCATTGGTAGCCACCACCGGACAGCCCAGTTCAGCCGCCAGCGCCACGGCAGCATGCACATGTGCCTCATCACCCTCACGCCCGGTGCGGTGCAACTCGATATAAAACCGCCCCGGATAAAGATCCATCCAGTAGCGCAAGCGATCAGCGGCCAACTCAGCCTTGCCAGCCAGTAAGGCCTGCCCAAGCTCCCCCGCAGCACCAGCAGAGAGCGCAATCACCCCCTCGGCACACTCCTCCAGCCAGGATTTGTGCACATAGGGCACCCCAAGATACTGCCCCTCGGTAAAGGCCCGGGAAATAAGCAATGTAAGATTGCGATATCCCGCTAGATTCATCGCCAACAGGCACACAGGCCAGGCCCGGTCCGGATCATCCGAATCAAGCACCTTCAGGTCCACACCAAAAATAGGCTGCACCCCGGCGCCAAACGCCGCCTTGTACATCTTGATCAGGCCATAAAAATTACTGACATCCGTCACGGCCACGGCGGGCATACCCAGCTCAGCAACCCGCGCAACCAGCGGCTTGACCCGCACCAGGCCGTCGACGATGGAAAATTCGGTATGGAGGCGTAAATGTACGAAATCAGTCATGCCACCAATTCTACGCTGCTTGCCCGGCGAGTTGTATTGCCGGGTACTAACAAAGCAGACTTAGAGGGGTTTTCGATCTGTATATGACCGACCCGTAGCAAGCTGAGCAGAAACTGTACAGGGCGGATATGCCCAGCGGAGGTGTCGAATACTCGCTGGGTGCGACCTTGGAATCTAGATAACTATTTTGACTCCAACAGCGCCCGAACCGGCCCAAACGTCCGTCGATGCACCGGCGTAACCCCCAGCCTCTTCAAAGCCGCAAGATGAACCGCCGTCGGATACCCCTTGTGGGCGGCGAACCCGTAACCCGGATACACCCGGTCCAGCGCCACCAGCTCCCCATCGCGCTGCACCTTGGCCAGAATGGAAGCGGCAGCGATCGCGGGAACGCGGTCGTCACCTTTTACCACCGGCTCCGATGGATAGTCCCAGCGCGGCAACCGGTTGCCATCGACCAATACATAGGCCGGCTGGGGCGCCAGCGCCAAAACCGCGCGATGCATAGCGAGCAAAGACGCCTGCAGAATATTGTGTTCATCGATTTCGGCGACCGTAGCCCGAGCTACCGACCAGGCCAGGGCACACTCCCGAATCTCCAGCGCCAGCTGCTCCCTGCGAGTGGCACTGAGTTTTTTCGAATCTCGCAGGCCGGTGATGGGCCTGCGCGGATCCAGGATCACCGCCGCAGCCACCACATCACCTGCCAGCGGACCCCGGCCAACCTCATCAACCCCGGCCAGTCCCGGGCCCGTATAGTCCGGTTGAAACAAGTCATCCATGTCGCGGGTTCTCCAGCAAATTAGCCATGGCTGAGACTGCGGCCTCGCCGAAGCCCTGTCGCAGGCCAGTATGGATTCGATCAAAGCCCTGCCGCTGAACTTGCGCCGCCGAACTGTCGGCAAGCAGTGGCTGTAGTGCGGCGGCGAGTGCTGCCGGGGTAGCCGCGTTCTGCAAGAGTTCGGGCACCAGCGCCCCATCGGCGAGAATATTGGGCAGAGCCGCATACGGCGTTTTTACCAACCTTTTGACCAACTGCCAGCTCAAAGCCCCCATACGATAGGCCACAACCATCGGCCGCTGCAGCAACGCCGCTTCAAGCGTCGCTGTGCCGGAGGCCAGCAGCACCGCATCGCTGGCCGCCAAAACCTCTCTTGATCGACCTGCAATCAGACGTACATTCAGGTCGCCAAACCCGGCCAACTGGGCCCGAATTTCCGTCATACGCGCACTGTTTGCGGCAGGCATTACGAACCCCAGGCCTGGATGCGTGCGCCGGAGCAGGCGCGCAGTATGCAGAAACAAGGGCGCCAGGCGACGCACTTCGTCAACGCGGCTGCCGGGCAACAGTGCCAGCAAGCTGCCTGCGGGGGCAAGCCCCAGCGCCTGCCGCGCTGCAGCGGCATCTTGCTCCCGGGGGATCTCATCCGCCAGCGGGTGGCCGATAAAGCGCGCCGGAATGCCGTACTCCTCGTAAATTTTTGTCTCAAAAGGAAATAGGCACAACATCAGGTCCACCGCCCGCGCTATACGACGGATTCGTCCCTGACGCCAGGCCCATAGACTCGGACTGACCAAGTGGGCAGTACGCTGGCCGCGCGCGCGCAGTTTTTGCTCCAGTGGCAGGTTAAAATCCGGAGAATCAATACCCAGAAATAGTTCGGGTGGGTTAGCGCTGAAATGGGTAAATACTGTGTGGCGTATGTGCAACAGCTCGGGCAGGCGCTTCAGCGGTTCCACAAAGCCCATAACCGACAGGCGCTCCATAGGGAACATACTGCTCAGACCCTGAGATTCCATCCGCGGCCCGCCGATGCCTTCCACAACAAGATCGGGATAGCGAACGCGCAAAGCCTCGAGCACCCCTGCCCCCAGAATATCCCCGGAGGCTTCTCCTGCGAGCACACCGATTCTCACTACCTGACGATACCGCGTTCCGACGCGTGCAGGGTGCTGATCAGTAATTGCACCTCGGGAGAACCGCTCATCATCAGCTCCAGGCGCTGCAGCGCAATATCCAGTGTCAGGCCCTGCTTGTAGATAATTTTGTAGGCGCGTCGCAAATCGTTTATTGCATCAGCAGAAAAGCCTCGCCGACGTAAACCTTCCGCGTTTATTGTCTTGGCCTCTGCCGGTGTGCCACTGACGGTGACAAAGGCCGGTACATCCTTGCCTATGGCCGTACCCATGCCACTGAAACTGTGAGCGCCAATTTTGCAGAACTGGTGCACCAGAGTGTAGCCACTGAGAATGGCCCAGTCCCCTACACTTACATGCCCTGCCAGTGCCACGTTATTCACCAACACCGTATGATCACCGATGACGCAGTCGTGGCCGACATGGACATAAGCCATCAGCAGGTTATTGTCGCCAATGGTGGTCTCGGAGCGATCCTGCACGGTACCCCGGTGAATGGTTACTCCCTCTCGAATGATGTTGTTATCACCGATCACAAGGCGAGTGGGTTCGTTATTATATTTTCTGTCGGGAGTCGATTCGCCGATACTGGAGAACTGGTAAATGTGATTGCCGGCGCCAATCCGCGTCGGCCCCCTGATCACCACATGGGGCTCGATGACGCAACCCGGCCCCAATTCCACGTCCGGACCTAGGTAGCTCCAGGGACCGATCGTGATTCCGTCCGCCAGTTTCGCGGAGGGATCGACAATGGCCTGATCATGAATCACGACGTTTAACGACTATCTATCGGCGCAAAGAATAGTGGCGGAGGCGGCCAACTCGTCATCAACATCGGCACTGACTGCGAACTTCGCAATACCCCTGCGTTCGGACAGGAGAGTTGCACGTAACATTACCCGGTCACCCGGCACACAGGGGCGCTTGAAACGAAGATTGTCAGCGGCGGCAAAGTAGTAGATGGAGCCGTCCTCCGGTGTTTTTCCCTTGCTCTTAAAACCCAGTATTCCCGCCGCCTGCGCCATAGCTTCCAGCAGTAAAACGCCTGGGAAGATTGGTTTTCCAGGAAAGTGCCCATTGAAATAGGGTTCATTGATACTGAGATTCTTGAACGCGACTATGGACTCACCCGGGACCAGTTCGACCACCCGATCAACAAGCAGAAAGGGGTACCGATGCGGCAAGTACTTACGGATCTCGTCGATATCCATGGCTCGTCCCTTATCCTTTGTCTGCTTGTTTGCTCTTGTTCTCCAGAACCGCAAGCCGCTTATGAATGGATTCCAATTGCGAAAACCGAACCGCGTTGCGCTTCCAATCTCGGGTGCTGCTCATAGGTGTACCGGACGAAAAGGAGCCGGGCCTGGTAATAGACTTGGTCACCATGGTCATGCCCGTCACGTGGACATTGTCGCAGATTTCAACATGCCCCACGACACCCACGCCACCAGCCAGGGTGCAATTACTACCTATAATCGTGCTTCCAGCCAAACCCGTGCAACCGGCTATCGCGGTATTTTTCCCGATGCGACAATTGTGTCCGACCTGCACTTGATTATCGATGATTACGCCGTCCTCAATAAGGGTATGCCCCAGCGTTCCCCTGTCAACGGTGGTGCCGGCGCCTACTTCAACACGGTCACCAAGACGCACACCACCGAGCTGGCACACCTTCTCCCAGCCATCAGGGCCCGCAGCGAATCCAAAGCCATCAGCGCCCAGAACAGCTTGCGCATGAATCAAGCAATGCTCTCCCAAGTGCACATCGTGATAGATTACAGCATTGGGTAAAACCCGGGAGCCCGCTCCCAGCCTGCTATCGTGCCCCACATAGACACCGGCCCCAAGCACCACCCCGGCTGCCACCACAGCTCCGGGCTCCACCACGACATGGGGCCCGATCGAGGCGCTTGGGTGAATCCTGGCTTCGCTGGATACGACGGCAGTGGGGTGCACTCCCGGCCCGGACTGGGGAGACTTATCAAACAGGTGGGAGATGCGTGCAAAAGCGACGTAAGGTGTTTCTGTCACCAGGCAGGCCACCGGGCAATGGGTCACCAGGTCCGGGGACAGTATGACAGCTGCCGCCTGTGTCGATGCCAGTTGTGGCAGGTATTTTTTGTTTGCCAGAAAGGCAATATCTTCGGGCCCGGCCTCCGCTAGCGTGGCTATGCCGCTGACTGATATGCCCTCTTCACCGGTGAACTCGAGACCGTAGCGGTCAGCCAGTTCAGCCAGTGAAAACATTCAGCACTATTACTATTGAGCCATTTGCTGGTTGAGCTTGTCGGTCACCTTCGCAGTGATGCTGTAGCTTGGGTCCGCGTGTATGACCGCTCCCCGCTGAAGTAGCAGGCCAATGCCATCGGTGGTGATAAGGTCACGCAGAACTTCCTGCACCTTCGGGCCCATTTCCTGCAATAACGCCTGGGCCGCAGCCTGTTCGGTCTGCTGCACCTTGCCCACCACGTGCTCCAGATCTGCCTGCTTGCTGGCCAGTTTCTGGCGAGCCGCAGCCTGCTGCTCCTGGCTCATTACTGCGGCATCTTTTTGAAACTTCTTTACCAGATCATCGAGTTCCTTCTTCAACTTCTCAAACTCGGCCTTGTCGGCCTTGAAATCGTCCTGATCCCTGATTTCCTGCAGGCGCTTCTGGGCAACGTCTGTTTGCAGGATGGCTTCCTGCAAGTCGACTACCGCGATCTTGCCCTGGGCCCAGCCCAGGGTAGGCAATGCCAGGACTAATACAGTAAAAGTTATCTTGAAAAGTTTAGACACGGTTTTCTCCACGATAGATAAAACTAGCAATTAGAATCCACGACCAAGAGTGAACTGGAATGACTCTTCCTGGTCGAATTCACCCGCGTTAATCGGCTTGGCCAGGCTGAATGTCAGCGGGCCAAAGCCGGTAATCCACGTCAGGCCTACACCCACCGAGTAACGCAATTCATTAAAGTCTACATTGTGACAGTTGAGCTGGGTTGACCCACACTCGGTGCTGAACACATTGCCTGCGTCGAGGAAGAATGCGGTGCGCAGGTTATTCTGATCTTTGATAAACGGCAAGGGGAATATCACCTCTGCACCACCGACTACCAGAATGTTCCCACCAAAGGGGTCGCCATTGTTTATCGGTTGTTGAATACTCAGCTTGCCGGTGGCGGGGAGGTATATGTAGCTCAGCTTGTTGGCAAATTCCGTTGCCTCTCCATCTTCATTAATGGCAATGGCGGCCTGACCCACGGCGTATGGCACAGCGGGTGTACTGCGAGGACCCAGTGTGTTGCTTTGGTAGCCTCGAACAGAGCCGAAGCCACCGGCAAAAAAGTGCTCGTAGAATGGCAAGCCATTGGTATTGCCCCAGCCATCGCCGTAACCCAGTTCCGACCGCAGCCGCAGCGTCCAGCTGGGTGGCAGCAAAGGCACGGGGAAATAAATCTCAGCGTTGTATGTGAGTTTGTAAAACTCCAGGTCCGAGGCCGGGACCGCGACCTGCAGCGAGACTGTCTGGGCCGCCCCGCGGGTGGCATTGCGCCCGCGGTTCAGGGTGGACTGGCTCCAACTCCCTGTTACGGTATAGTTGAGAAAATCGTTACCATTCTCATCGAGAAATCCCACTTCCAGCGGTTCAATCTCAAACTCCGGCGGCAATTCCTCTATGGGCACCAATACTTCCGCGGCGGTGTAACGACCCGTTAAGGGGTTGAATGTATTCTGGTACCAGTCGGGTACAGACTTGGCTAGCCGGGGGCTGCCTGTGATTTCCTGAACGGCGAAGCGCCCCGCGGTGACATCGGTACTGGAAACACCAAAGCTGAACCCCAGGCGCTGGGTTTCCTTGATCGGATAACCAAAGTTGATATTGCCACCGAAGGTATTGGTGGAGTAGCTGGCGACGTTGACCTCTGACAGATCCGTGGAACGGTAAAATACATTCCAGCCGCGGCTGACCCCGTCCTCGGTAAAATACGGGTTGGTATAACTGAAGTTATACAGGTCCTGGTATTTCGACCGATTCATGCCCAGGCCGATGCGCTTGCCGGTACCAAGAAAATTGTCCTGTTGTACGTTGAGGCCGAGAATAATACCCGCATCCTGGGCATAGCCCACACTGGCACCTATGCTGCCGGATGACTGTTCCTCAACCGTAAAGTCGGCATCGATGAGGTCGTCGTGACCCGGCACCTCCTTGGTTTCGACAGTAGCCCTGCTGAAAAACCCCAGCCGCTCCAGACGTATCCGGGATTGCTCAATATTGGCCGCCGACGCCGGGGCAGACTCCATCTGCCGCATCTCGCGGCGCAACACGTCATCCTCGGTTTTCATATTGCCTATAAAGTTGATGCGCCGGACGTAAGTGCGCTTGCCCGGATCGACGAAAAACTTCATGGCAACCGTATTATCTTCCTCATTCACCTCGGGAATCCCGGTGACCTTGGCGAAATTGTAGCCATCGTTACCCAGCCGCCTGGTGAGGTATTCCTCGGTGCTGGTAACCAGCTGCTGGGAAAATATCTGGCCCTGGGACACCAACAGATAGCGCTTCAGGTCTGCCTCGGGCAACACGAGGTCACCGGAGAGATCCACGGAGCTGATTGAAAAGACCTCACCCTCGGTAATATTGGCAGTGATGTAGACCTCTTCCATGTTCGGTGCAACGGAAACCTGCGTGGAGTCGATCGTAAATTGGAGGTAACCGCGGTCCATATAGTAGGACGTCAGCTTCTCCAGATCGCCTGTCAGCTTTTCCTTGGAGTACTTGTCATCGTTGTTGAAGAATGACAGCCAGCCGGTTGTCTGGAGTTCAAACAGGTCGGCTATTTCTTCGTCATTAAAGGCCTTGTTGCCCACCACATTGATGTGCTTGATTGCCGCAACCGTGCCCTCATCGACGTTGATGGTAATGCTGACGCGGTTGCGTGGTTCGGGAATAACCTCCGCTTCGATATTGGCGTCATAACGGCCCTGTTGCACGTACTGGCGCTGCAATTCCAGTTGCATACCTTCGAGAGTGGAGCGCTGGAACACCTGCCCAACCGAGAGGCCGGCGCCCTTGAGTCCGTCCAGTAACGCCTCGGTCTCAATAGCCTTGTTACCCTCAATATTGATCTCGCTGATGCTGGGGCGCTCGACCACAATCACCACCAGCACATTGCCGTCCCGGCCTATATTAATGTCATCGAAATTACCCGTAGCGAACAGGCTGCGTGCCGCCTCCCGCATGATTTGTGCATCAACCACATCGCCAACCGCTACCGGCAAGGCAGCAAAGACGGTGCCAGCGGATACCCGCTGCAACCCCTCAACACGAATGTCTGCGATGATAAATGTTTCTGCCAATGCTAACGGCGACAAAAACACCAGGACGAGGGCAAAATATATGCTAATACGCTTAATCAAAATCCACTCGATCGACGGGTAAAGCCTGTTGACAGAAACTCACTACAGGCGTGAAAAATCGTTATATAGAGCCAGGAACATTATACCGAGTACCAGGAATAAGCCCACCTGGTAACCGAGCATTTGTATTTTCTCCGGTACCGGCCTGCCCGCCAATAGCTCCGCAAAGTAAAACAACAAGTGTCCCCCATCCAATACCGGTATAGGCAACAGGTTAAGCACACCGAGACTGACACTCAGCAGTGCCAGAAAACTCATGTATGCCTCAATGCCTGACTTGGCCGAGGCGCTCGCCACTTTAGCAATGGTGATCGGACCGCTCAAGTTTTTTGGCGAGATCAGGCCCTGTATCATCTTCTTTATTGAATTCAGTGTAAAAACTGTCAACTCGGCAGTGCGGTTCAGACTCGCCCCCAGAGCTTCCACAGGGCCGCGATCGAACTTGCGCAGAAATTCCTCCGGCATTTCCGGAAACTGCACCCCCAGCCCTACCCGGCCGATAGTCTCACCGCTCTCATCGGTAAGGGGTTCCGGCACGATTGTCACACGGAGCAGCTCCATACCGCGCTGAATTTCAAGTTCGATGGCCTGCCCGGGACGGGCACGCACATACTCAACCCAGTCCATCCACAGCGGCATGTTCACACCGTCCGCGCTGAGCACCAGGTCGCCGGAACGCAAATCTGCAGCTTCCGCTGCCCCCCCCGCAACCACCTGACCCACCACGGGCGGCACTTCCGGGGTATAAAGCGCAATACCCAGGCCACCAAACAGGTTCGGTTGTTCATCTCCCGCCAGCCAGCGGTTCAGATGCCCCTCGGATTCGTAAACCATTTCTGACCCGGGGTATTTTACGGCAAATGAGATCGTCCCGGTGTCGCCAATGCGGTCCAGCAACCGAAAACTGACCGCCTGCCAGGTGGGGGTTTCAACCCCATCAATGGCCACGATTTCCTGGCCCACCTCCAACCCCGCCACATCTGCCACGGAGCCAGCCTCAATCTCCCCAATGACCGGCGCGTACCCACTTTCACCCGCCATGAAGAGGCCCCAGTAAACCAGAATGGCCAACAGGAAATTGGCCAGCGGGCCCGCACTCACCACGGCGATGCGCTGCAATACGGGTTTGCGATTAAACGCCCCGGCCAGTTCCGCCGCCGGGACCTCGCCTTCCCGCTCGTCCAGCATTTTCACAAAGCCCCCGAGGGGGATGGCCGAGAGGGTGTATTCAGTATCCTGCCGATCGCGCCAGCGCAGCAGCGACGGCCCGAAGCCAATGGAGAACCGCAGCACTTTGACACCGCAACGTCTCGCCACCCAAAAATGCCCGTACTCGTGCACCGCCACCAACACGGCCAGCGTTGCAAGGGTAATTCCTATGGTATACAGCATGTCCATCACGCACGACCCATCATATTGCCACCCGGCTGCAGACCCGCAACCTGTTCCACCGCTATCTGCCGCGCCTCGGCATCTGCAGCTTCGACCACAGACAGTGACGTGGGTTCCTGCACCGCGACTCGACTTAAACTTTGCTCTATCACCCAGGGGATAGAGGTAAATCGAATTTGCTCCGCCAGGAACGCCGCGACCGCGACTTCATTGGCAGCATTGCATATGGCCATTGCTGTGCCGCCAGCGGCGACCGCTTCGCGCGCCAACCGCAGGCAGGGGAACCGACCCTCATCGGGTGCTTCAAAATCCAGTCGCGCAGTGGCAATGAGATCCAGCGGTGCCACACCCGATTCCAGCCGCTCCGGCCAACCGAGACCATAGGCGATGGGTGTGCGCATATCGGGGTTTCCCAACTGCGCCAACACCGAGCCATCCCGGTACTGCACCATGGAGTGAATAATACTCTGGGGATGTACAACCACCTCTACCAACTCAGGCGGCAGATCAAAAATCCAGCATGCCTCAATCAGCTCCAACCCTTTATTCATCAGGCTGGCCGAGTCGACAGATATCTTGCGCCCCATGGACCAGTTGGGATGCGCACAGGCCTGGTCTGGCGTCGCCGCCTCCATTTGGGCGTGACTCCATTGACGAAACGGCCCGCCCGATGCTGTGAGCAATACCTTGCTCACCCCTTCAAGTGACGACCTGGCACTGCCCGACTCCACGGGCATACACTGAAAGATCGCATTGTGCTCACTGTCGATAGGCAACAGACGTGCTCCAGAACGCCGAACCGCCTGCATCAGCAAGTGCCCACCCATTACCAGTGACTCTTTGTTTGCCAGCAGCAGGGTTTTGCCCGCCTGGGCCGCCGCCAGGGCTGAGCGCAGGCCCGCCCCGCCGACTATAGCCGCCATCACCGTATCGACTTCCGCAGCAGTTACTATCTGCGCCAGGCCAGCTTCGCCCTGCAATACCTGCGTTCCAAGGTCCGCAGGTAATTGCGCGCGCAGGGCCTCCGCTGCGGCCTCGTCCATCATTACGACATAGCGCGGGCGAACTGCCCGACACTGCGCCAACATCTTCGCTACCGAGGCATTGGCCGATAAACCATACACACCAAAGCGCTGGGGATGGCGCGCGATAACATCCAGGGTGTTCACGCCGATTGAGCCGGTAGACCCGAGCACACTCACCATACGCAGCGGAGCAGTCACCACTACCACCCCGCCAGCAGCAGGCCGAGGGCGAACACCGGCGCCGCACTACAGAGGCTGTCGAGTCGATCGAGAATGCCACCATGCCCTGGCAGTAGACTGCCACTATCTTTCACGCCAGCTTCTCGCTTGACCATACTGACTGTCAGGTCTCCAACCACGGATGCCAATGCCGTTACCAACATTACCACCAATACTTCCGCAAGACTGATGTGGGCCTGTTGCGGCGGCAACTGCGACCACAGTAGCAACGCCAATACGGAAGACGCGGCCATGCCTCCCCAGAAGCCTTCCCAGGTTTTCTTCGGGCTTACCACCTCGGCCAGCTTATGCTTACCCCAGGTGCGGCCAGCAAAATAAGCGCCGATATCCGCCGAGGCCACAACCAGCACCATCACCACCATCAGCCCGCCACCTCTGGGGAAACTCAGCAGATACACCGCAGCCATCCAGGCTGGCGCAAGTACCAGTAAGCCCATCAGATTTCGCATCAGCCGGGTGCGCCAGAACACCGCACTGCGGGGATAGCCTTTGATCCACAGCAATGCCAGCGACCACCACAGGCAGGCCAGACCCAGAAATGGCTGAATCTGTTCGCGCTGGGGCGTGGCACCCAATTGGCAATAGTGGTAAAGCAAACCGAGTACAACGGCGAGTACCAGCACGTAAAGCGTCCGCGACACAGGAGATTCCCAGTCACATAGCCGCGACCACTCCCAGCCACCAAGACATACGAGAATACCTAAAATAAGGGCTAACCAGGGCAGCGACAGAAACATCACAGCCGCCAGGAACAGGCCGGCCATAAGCAGGGCGGTAATGACTCGCTGCTTAAGCATGACCACCCTCTCCCACCAGCAGTCCGGTAGTGTCCCTTAGGCCGAAGCGGCGCTCCCGCAAGCTGTAGTCCGCCAGGGCTTTGGCAAACGCGGTTTCATCGAAGTCCGGCCACAAGGTATTGGTAAAGTACAGTTCGCTGTAGGCAAAGTGCCACAACATAAAATTGCTCACCCGGGCGTCGCCGCCTGTCCGGATACACAAATCCGGCCTTGGAAGATCACTGATTGAGATGTTTTTATCTATCAGCTCGGGAGTAATCTCCTGCGGCAGCAAGCTTCCCTCCTGTACGCGCTGGGCCAGTTTTTGCGCTGCCTGGGCAATATCCCATTGGCCGCCGTAATCAACCGCGATAACCACGGTGGCGCCGGTGTTGCCACTGGTAATCTGTTCCGACTGCAACATAAGTTTACGCAGGCGCTCACTGAATCGGGTGCGCTTGCCGATAAAACGCAAACGGATGCCATCTTTATGCAGTTCCCTGACTTCATTGCGCAAATAACGTGACAACAGAGCGAGCAATGCGCGCACCTCGGGTTGCGGGCGGCCCCAGTTTTCGCTGCTGAAGGCGAACAGTGTAAGCACCTCAACACCGTGCTGCCGGCAGGCGCGCAATACACCCCGTACCGCCTCCACGCCGGCGCGGTGCCCGGCAGGGCCAGGCAACCCCCGGCGTTTTGCCCAGCGATTATTGCCGTCCATGATGATGGCAACATGACGCGGAATCGCCAGCTCCAGCTCACCGCCTGTGGCGGATGAGATATTGTTAATCTGCATTCTGGAGCGCCAGGTGCGAATTAATCGAACCGGACACTAAATTTCCATCAGGTCGGCTTCTTTGTCCGCCAACAGCTTCTCAACCTTGGCGACAAAGGCGTCGGTCAGTTTTTGCACATCTTCCTGGCCACGCCGTTCGTCGTCTTCACCGATCTCCTTGTCCTTCACCAGTTCCTTCAGCATAGCCATTGCATCGCGGCGCGCATTGCGCACAGAAACACGCGCAGATTCCGCCTCGTGCCTGGCCTGTTTGGTAAAACCCTTGCGGGTTTCCTCGGTCAGCATGGGCATCGGAATACGGATAACACCACCCGCTGTGGAAGGGTTCAGCCCCAGATCAGACTTCATAATGGCCCGCTCAATTTGTGGCACCACGGATTTGTCCCACGGCGTGAGCGACAAGGTGCGGGCATCCTCTACAGAAATATTGGCCATCTGGGACAGGGGCGTGTCCGCGCCATAGTATTCGACTCTCAGGCCGTCCAGCAGGCTGGGGTGAGCGCGGCCGGTGCGAATCTTGTTGAAATTATGGGCCAGGGCCTCAAGGCTCTTTTCCATCCGCTCCTGAGCTTCATTTTTTATATCGTCAATCACCTTACTGTCTCCTCCTGGGCTCCGTTGCTACTCAATCCCGCTGGACTGAATAAGGGTGCCTTCATTTCCGCCCCTGACGATATTGAGCAGCGCACCGCGCTTTTCCATTTCAAACACACGCACAGGCATATTGTGGTCTCGGCACAGACAAATAGCCGTCAAATCCATAACTTCCAGCTTTTTATCCAGCACCTCATCGTAGCTGAGGCGGTCGTACCTGATCGCGTCGGGGAATTTCTTGGGGTCTGCGGAGTAAACGCCGTCGACCTTGGTCGCTTTTAACACCAGCTCTGCATCGACCTCAATACCCCGCAGGCACGCCGAGGAGTCGGTGGTAAAAAACGGATTCCCGGTACCGGCAGCAAAAATAACCACATCACCATTGCTCAGGGCGCGAATAGCCTTGCGCCTATCATAGTGATCCACCACGCCACTCATGGGAATCGCCGACATAACCTGGGTGGAAATATTGGAACGTTCCAACGCGTCACGCAGAGCGAGGGCGTTCATTACGGTGGCCAGCATGCCCATGTGATCCCCGGTAACCCGGTCGAGACCAGCGGACTGCAGTGCCGCACCGCGAAACAGGTTACCGCCACCCACTACCAGGCCAACCTGTACACCGATACCCACCAACTGACCTACTTCCAGCGCCATCTGATCCAGGATTTTCGGGTCGATCCCGAAGTTCTCCCTACCGGTCAACGCCTCTCCGCTGAGCTTGAGCAGGATGCGTTTGTACTTTTTGTCACCCAACGACTGCGGCATATTTGTCCTCTCCTGAGCTGGCCAGTATCTTACAGGAGTCAGGGCCAACACCCTAGCGTGAATCGGCCAAAAAAAAAGGGCCTAAGCCCTTTTTTCCTGATCCTGTGACGCTCAGTCTTTGGGTTTTAGCTGCGCCGCCACTTCATCTGCAAAGTCTATTTTCTCAACCACGATACCCTCGCCAACTTCGAAACGAACAAAGCTCGCCACACCGGCACCGGCGCCCGCAACCAGCTTGCCAACCGTTACATCCGGGTCCTTGACGAAGGCCTGTTCGAGCAGGCTATTCTCTGCCAGAAACTTCTTGATGCGGCCGCCTATCATCTTCTCGACAATTTCGGGTGGCTTACCCGAGTCCGCTGCCTGGGCAGTGTAGATTTCTTTCTCCTTGGCAATGGTATCCTCGGGCATGTCTGCGGGAGATACCACCTGCGGGCTGACCGCCGCCACGTGCATCGCAATATCTTTCGCGAGGTCGCCGTCACCGCCAGTCAGAGCAACCAGCACCGCTATACGGTTGTTGCCGTGAACATAGGCGCCAACTACACCGGCGTCTGCACTCAGCAGTTCTACACGCCGCACACTGATATTCTCGCCAATTTTCTGCACCAGAGCTTCACGGGCCAGCTCCAGATCACCTGCCATCAGCGCCGCGACATCAGTCTGCCGGGTAGTGAAGGCCGCATCCAGCACCTGGCCGACAAAAGCCAGGAAGCTTGCATCTCGCGCAACAAAGTCGGTCTCGCTGTTGACCTCTGCCACCACCGCGTAGCTGCCATCGTCGGCAACCCGAGCGGCCACCACACCATCGGCAGCTGTACGGCCAGCTTTCTTCGCCGCTTTCATTCCGCTGGATTTGCGCAGCTCCTCAATCGCCGCTTCGACATCGCCACCACAGGCCGCCAGAGCTTTCTTACACTCCAGTAGACCAAGACCCGTGCGCTCGCGTAACTCCTTAACCAGTGCTGCGGACATTACTTTTCCTCCTATAACACCCCAGTCAAGCTACCGACTACTGAGGCCAAAAATAAAAACCCCGGGGGTTTATCCACCAGGGGTACTGTGATTCCGGAGCCGAACGCCTGTCGTCCCCGAGCGGCAATTGCCGCTTACTTTTCGTCAGCAGCGGCCGGAGCAGCCTCAGTTGCAACAGTCTCAGCAGCTACAACGGGCTCTGCTGCCACGGCCTCATTGGCTGCAGCGGTTTCGGCAGCGGCCTCACCAGCCTCTTCAACAAACTCATCTTTGGCCGCAACCACTTCACCTGCCTCGACCTTGCCCTCAAGGCAAGCATCTGCGACTGCCACGACGTAAAGCTTGATAGCCCGGATGGCGTCGTCGTTGCCGGGAATAACGTAGTCCACGCCATCGGGATTACTGTTGGTATCAACTATACCGATTACGGGAATGCCCAGCTTGTTGGCCTCAGTGATCGCAATGCGCTCATGGTCAACATCCACCACAAAGAGCGCGTCGGGTAAGCCACCCATGGACTTGATACCACCGATACTGCGTTCCAGTTTTTCCATGTCGCGGGTCCGCATCAGCCCTTCTTTCTTGGTCAGGCTGGCGAAAGTACCATCGGTGATCTGCCCCTCGAGGTCGCGCAGGCGCTTGATCGAGGCGCGGATGGTTTTATAGTTGGTGAGCATGCCACCCAACCAGCGATGACTGACATAGGGCATGCCAGCGCGTTCGGCCTGCTCTTTGATGATCTTGCCCGCAGCACGCTTGGTGCCCACAAACATTATCTTGTTTTTGTTTCCAGCGAGCCGCTTGACGAGATCCAGCGCTTCATTGAAGGCGGGAACCGTATGCTCGAGGTTGATGATATGGATCTTGTTGCGGGCACCAAATATGTACTGGTCCATCTTGGGATTCCAGTAACGGGTTTGGTGTCCGAAGTGCGCGCCCGCCTGGAGCAGTTCGCGCATGCTTACTTGCGACATAATATATACCTTGTATGGGGGTTAGGCCTCCACATATCCCTGCCACCAAACCAGATTAACCGGCACCCTGGAGCAGGTGTTGATATGTGTGCGTCGTTTTCCTCGCAGCAGCACCGATAGACCGGCCCAACCGCGAGAAGGCGCGCTTTATACCACAACAGGACCGGGGTTTAAAGGCTCCCGCAGCATCACAGTTGACCCCAATTACTCATTTACCCGCTGAATAGGGTAGAATACGCCTCCCAAGAGTGAGCTCGTTTTAACAAATTTTTCTTCTTTTCATTATTTTTCAATAGGTTATAGATGGCTGTATCGATCAAATCCGCCGCCGAGATAGAAAAGATGCGCGTCGCGGGACGCCTTGCCGCAGAAGTTCTCGAGATGATTGAGCCGCGGGTCGAGGTCGGCATAACCACCGGCGAGTTGGACACTATCTGCCACGAATACATCACCAAGGCACAGCAGGCAATACCAGCCCCGCTGAATTACAACGGGTTCCCGCGCTCAATATGCACCTCGGTCAATGACGTGGTCTGCCACGGTATCCCGTCAGACAGCCGCAAATTGAAGAACGGCGATATCATTAACATCGACGTGACGGTAATCAAGGACGGTTATCACGGCGACACCAGTATCATGGTGCCGGTCGGCGACGTGGCGCCCCATGCCCAACGCCTGATCAACATCACCCAGGAATGTTTGTACCAGGCACTGGAGCTGGTTAAACCGGGTACCACCCTGGGTGACATCGGCCATATTATTCAGCAACACGCAGAGAAAAATTACTATTCCGTTGTCAGGGAATACTGCGGCCACGGTATTGGCAAGATCTTCCATGAAGAACCTCAGGTTCTGCACTACGGGCGCAAGGGCACTGGGCTGGTGCTGGAGCAAGGCATGACCTTTACCATCGAGCCAATGATCAACGCCGGTCGGCGCCAGACGAAACTGAACCAGAAAGACGGCTGGACCGTAACAACCCGTGATGGGCGGCTCTCCGCCCAGTGGGAACACACAATCGGTGTAACGGACACCGGTTGTGAAGTATTTACCCGTCGCAACTCGGAATCTCTGCCTTTTTGAATATGCCCACTCACACCGGGGCCCTGCCCCCTGCAATGTTTGATGCTGAAACCTTCCACAAGTCGCTTGACGAGGGTGTAACCCTCGACTGCTGCAAACTGGCAATTACCCAGGCCACCGAATTCCTGCACATGCAGTTTCGCGGTGGCGCCAGCGCCGGCGACCTGATACGCCTGCGAGCCAGCTTTATCGACACGCTGCTTGGCGCCCTCTGGGACCGTCAGAAATGGGGAAAAACAGCCCTGGCGCTGGTGGCGGTTGGCGGCTACGGCCGAGGTGAGCTACACCCCCATTCGGACATCGACATACTGCTGCTGCTTGACGACAACGACCACGGCTGCGAAACGCAGCTGGAAAAGTTTCTCACCCTACTCTGGGATATCGGGCTGGTTATTGGACACAGTGTGCGCACGGTGGCGGAATGCGGGCGCAAAGCCGAAGCAGATATCACAATTTTAACAAACTTGATGGAAGCCAGGACCATTCGCGGCCCGCAGGATCTGCTGGAGCAGGTAAGGGTAACTATTGCCCCCGACAAAATGTGGCCAAGTGCGGATTTCTTCCGCGCCAAGCTTGAAGAGCAGCGCACGCGGCACACAAAATTCGCCGACACCGAGTACAACCTGGAACCCAACGTCAAAAGCTGTCCCGGTGGGCTGCGCGACCTGCAAATCATCGGCTGGCTGGCAGAGCGACATTTCGGTGTTGAGTCACTGGAAAGCATTACGTCATCCGATTTCCTGGATACCGAGGAAATGGAAATACTGCGTCGCGGCCGCGACTTCATGTGGAAAGTGCGCTACGCCCTGCACATGATCACCGACCGCGAAGAAGACCGGTTGTTATTCGACCATCAGCGGACTCTCGCAGAACTGTGGGGCTTCGAAGACGGCGACCGCCTGGCAGTGGAGCAGTTCATGCAAACCTACTACCGCTGGGCGCTCTCACTTGGCCAGCTCAATGAGCTGTTGATACAGAACTTTGACCAGGCCATTCTGCGAGCGGACACCGCTGACGTCATTCATATCATAAATGATCGCTTTCAGCTGCGCAGCGGCTATGTCGAGGCCCGCAGTGACGACGTATTCGACACGAACCCGGCCGCGTTGCTGGAGGTTTTCCTGCTGTGTGCCAACCTGGATGAATCCGAGGGTATCGCGGCGCCCACTATTCGCCAGATTCGCAATCATCGACACCTGATCGATGACACCTTTCGCGCAGACACCGCCAACCGGGAAACCTTTCTGGCCATACTGGACTCGCCAAACAAAATGGCCCGACAGCTCAGGCGCATGGCACGCTATGGCATTTTAGGTGTTTATCTTCCGGAATTCGGCCGCATAGTGGGCCAGATGCAACACGACTTGTTCCACACGTATACCGTGGATGCCCACACACTGGAGGTCGTGAAGAACTGCCGACGATTCCTCTACCCCGATTTTGAGAAGCGTTTCCCTGTATCGAGCAGGGTTGCGAGACGTCTGCGCAGACCCGTGCTGTTGTATATCGCAGCGCTTTACCACGACATTGGCAAGGGCCGTGGCGGTGATCACTCCGAGCTGGGAGCGGTAGATGCGGAAACTTTCTGCGGCAATCACGGCCTGGACCGACGAGATACCGAGTTGGTGGTCTGGCTGGTGCGCAACCACCTGGTTATGTCCGCCATTTCTCAGCGCAAGGACATCTCCGATCCTGACGTAATACAGCAATTTGCCGAGCATGTAGGCGACCAGGACCACCTGGATTACCTGTTCACGTTGACCGTAGCTGATATTAACGCCACCAACCCAACCCTCTGGAATGCCTGGCGAGGCAGCCTCCTGCGCCAGCTCTACACCGAGACTCGCCGCGCCCTGCAGCGCGGCCTGGACAATCCCGTGGGCAAGCAGGCATGGGTTGATCGCAGCCGCCGTGCGGCCTGCGAGATCCTGGAAGACAGAGGCTTCACCGTAGAGGAACTGGATGAGCTTTGGCAACAGCGCGGCGAGGATTACTTTTTGCGGGAGCGGGCCGAGGACATCGCCTGGCACACAGAGTCCATTGCCAGCCACCACGAGCGCGACAAGCCTCTGGTTCTGATCCGCAATAATGTTGAATCTACGGTGGCGAACACAACACAGATTTTTATTCACGCCCGCAGCCATGTGCAGCTCTTTTCGACGATCTGCGCCGAGCTGGAGCAACTGGACCTCAGTGTCCACGATGCCCGTATCTACAATGCCAATGACGGCATGAGCCTGGACACCTTTTTCGTACTGGATTCTGCTGGCAAGCCCATTGCAGAGGACGGCACCAGGATCAACTTCATCCGGGCTCAGCTCACCGAGTGCCTGGTTGGTGGGCCGGATGGCCCGCAAATTGTCCAGCGCCGCACACCCCGGCGGGTAAAGTCTTTCTCGGTGCCAACTGAGACTAATATGTATGTCGATGATATCAAGCAAGTCTCAGTGCTCGAAGTTTCCTCTCCGGACCGCCCCGGCCTGCTCGCTCGAATTGGCAAAATCTTTGTGCAGTTTGACGTGGAAATACAGGCAGCCAAGATCCAGACATTGGGGGAGCGAGTGGATGACGTGTTCTTCATCACCGATGTTGAACACCGCCCCATCACCGACAGCAATCTCTGTAAAGCGATACAGCAAGCTATCTGCCAGGAGCTGGATGAACAGGCGGCCTGATTGAAGATGAATCCGAACCTGCAAAAGCTCCAGCCCTACCCGTTTGAACGCTTGCGCCAGTTGTTTGCCGGAATTGAGCCACCCTCCGGGAAATCGCCGATCTCCCTTTCCATCGGTGAACCACGCCACACGGCACCCGATTTCGTACTGGCAGAGATCGCTGCAAATCTTCAGCGACTTTCCAGTTATCCTTCCACCACCGGACTACCAGAGCTTCGCCAGTCTATTGCCGCATGGCTACAACGCCGCTTTCACCTGCCCGGTATCGATGCCGACCATCAAGTCCTGCCGGTCAGCGGCACGCGTGAAGCCCTGTTTGCTTTTGCCCAGGCAGTAGTGACGCCAGACCCACAGGCATTGGTAATGAGCCCCAACCCGTTTTACCAGATATACGAAGGGGCGGCGCTGCTGGCGGGTGCGACACCGCACTTCCTCAACTGCACGCCCGAATCAGGCCTGCTGCCGGATTTCGCCAGCGTCAGCGAACAGCAATGGCAGCGCTGCCAGTTGTTATACATTTGTAGCCCCGGAAATCCCACTGGCGCCGTTCTGCCACTGGCACAATTGCAGCAGCTGATTACGCTGGCGCACGAGCACAATTTCGTCATCGCCAGTGATGAATGTTATTCCGAGATCTATTTCGACGAGAACACACCCCCCGCGGGTTTACTTGAAGCCTGCGCGACCCTGGGTGATAGCACTTACCGCAACTGCGTGGTTTTCCACAGCCTGTCCAAACGCTCCAACCTGCCCGGGCTCCGCTCGGGATTTGTCGCCGGAGACGCTGAGATACTGAAGCAATTTGCGCTCTACCGCACGTACCACGGCTGTGCCATGCCCGTGCACCACCAACTCGGCAGCATCGCCGCCTGGAATGACGAGGCGCACGTACAGGCCAACCGCCAGCTCTACCGCGACAAATTCGCCACTGTACTCGCCCAGTTTGACGGCAAACTGGACGTTGCCGCACCCGATGCCGGCTTTTACCTGTGGCCAAAGCTGGACACCAGCGACACAGCGTTCGCCCGCAAACTCTACGCCAGTGAACATGTCACCGTGTTGCCGGGCAGTTTTCTGGGGCGCGAGGCCCAGGGCATTAACCCGGGAGCCAACCGCTTGCGCATGGCCCTGGTGGCCGAACATGAACAGTGCGCCGATGCAGCCAGGCGCATTCTGCGCTGCCTGGAAACCCTCTAGCGTGCTCAAGGCCGAACGCGCCAACTACATCCTGCAACGCTTGCAGGAACTCTACCCGGAAACACCGGTACCACTTGATCACCGAGACCCGTTCACGCTGCTGATAGCCGTACTGCTGAGCGCACAGTGTACCGATGAACGGGTCAATCAGGTCACACCTGCCCTCTTCGCTCTGGCGGACAACCCGGTGGACATGGCGGCCCTGGAAGTCGTTCAGATCCGCGCCATTATTCGCCCATGTGGGCTGTCGCCGCAGAAATCGAAGGCGATCAAACGGCTGAGCGAAATCCTGCTGGATGAGCACGGCGGTGTCGTGCCAGCCGACATGGACGCGCTGGAACGGCTGCCCGGTGTCGGGCATAAAACTGCCAGCGTGGTCATGTCACAGGCGTTTGGTGTTCCCGCCTTTCCCGTGGATACCCACATCCATCGCCTGGCCCAGCGCTGGGGTCTGTCCAACGGCAAGAATGTTGTGCAAACCGAAAAAGACCTGAAACGCCTGTTTTCCGAGGAGTACTGGAATCGGCTGCACCTGCAGATTATTTTCTACGGCCGTGAATACTGTACCGCGCGCGGCTGCGACGGCCGCACCTGCGAGATCTGCAAAACCTGCTATCCGGATCGCAAACACCCCAAGAAGACGCGCAAGGCCTAGAACTAACCACGGTTGAATCGCAATCGTGCCGATGCCTTCCCATCGTTCTCATAATTCGCATTCTAAGGGCTGCAATCAGCTGCTTTCGCACCAGAATTGGCGACACCCGTTATTTAAAGGCACTCAAGACTTAGAAATAAGCTCCAAGTGAATGTCATGCATTCCGAGAACAGTGTCAGGGCGTGGGATCTAGTATGGATTGACGGGATCGTCTGAGGCCATGGATGGCCGAAACGAGCCTACATGGACGTACTTGCGGCGTGTCCCGTCAGTCCATACTAGATGCTACGCCCGTTTTCTCTATCACCGAACCGATACAACACACTGCAACCTCGAACAAGCATCAAAGCGCCGCGAGAAACGCCCTGACCACCATGATCCAGAGCGCAATCCCCGACAGTAGATAAAGCGCAAAGCGGTGCGCCACCTTGTTATAGGAGCAGTGAACAAAACTGTGCAAAACGCGCAACACCAGAAACGCCCAGGCACAGTTCACGTAGAGACTATCCACCTGCAGCGTAACAATAAGGTAGATACATATAGCGTAAAAAATTACCGGCAGTTCGAACAGGTTTTTGAAATTGTTACTCGCCGCCGACTCATCCCCCGGCATCAGCGCCTGAACATCCGCGGGAGTCTTGAAATCCTCGATATCGATCTTATTGTCCCGGGCAAAGCTGACACGCTGGATAAACATGGACACCCACACCAGCAGGGTCAGGATCATCATTCCCAACATAGGCAGCGCAAGATCAACAGATGGCATAGTCATGGGTAAACACCTCTAGTTATTGTGACGGGACTATTGCGCCAGCAGCGGCGCTGCCAACAGTTTACCCGTCCGGACTCGCTATATCTAACCTGGAGTATTTGCTATGCTAGCCGCCCTCTGAAACAGCGGGCAACCCCTCGTGATTACGCTATACGGCATAAAAAACTGTGACACTGTGAAGAAGGCCCGCAAATGGCTGGACACACACGGCATCGAATATCAGTTCCACGATTTTCGCGAAGACGGGCTGGATCGCAAAGCGGTTGTCGGCTGGCTCGACGAGTTGGGCTGGGAAACGCTGGTAAACAAACGCAGCACCAGTTGGAAAGCCCTGGATGCAGCGAGCCGGGAATCCATGAACGATAGTACGGCACTACTGGCCATAATCGACCAGCCAACACTGATAAAGCGGCCGCTACTGGATACTGGCCACGAGCGTCACACTGGCTTCTCCACTGCCAACTACCAGAAAATATTCAACCGACACACTCTTTGAACAACAAGGATCAACCATGACAGACAGCGCATTTGCTTTTGGCCTGGGCGTGGGCACCCACAACAAGCAGGGAGAATGGCTTGAGGTGTTTTTTTCCCGGCCGCTGATGGCACCTCCCGCCAGCCTGGTTAAGGCGGTTACCGATACAGACTCGGGCACCGCCCTGAGCAGCGAACAGCTTCAGACTCTGCATAGCGCACTGACCGCCGCCGGGCTTACCGGTCAGGCCGAGCTGGCAGGCCAGCTATTGGCGAGCGAGCGGCCGGCTGTCGCTGTACTGCTGAGTGCCGACGCGCCACCCGTCAATGTACCCGAGGGCTACCTCAAACTGCACTTGCTGTCGCACCGGCTGGTGAAACCTCACGGCACCAATCTGGAGGGGCTGTTCGGCGTTCTCCCCAATGTGGCATGGACAAGCGAAGGCGCCATTGACATTGCTGAACTGCCACAGCGTCAGCTGGAGGCACGTCTACGAGGCGAAGTGCTGGAGGTCAGCTGCGTTGACAAGTTCCCGAAGATGACCAACTACGTGGTTCCCGGAGGCGTGCGCATCGCCCACACGGCCCGGGTACGACTGGGCGCCTACCTCGGCGAGGGTACCACCATCATGCACGAGGGCTTCGTCAACTTTAACGCTGGCACCGAGGGGCCCGGTATGATTGAAGGGCGTATTTCGGCCGGTGTTTTCGTCGGCGAGGGCTCGGATCTGGGTGGCGGCTGTTCCACTATAGGTACTTTGTCCGGTGGCGGAAATATTGTCATATCAGTGGGCAAGGAATGTCTGATCGGCGCCAACGGTGGCATCGGCATACCGCTGGGGGATCGCTGCACAGTGGAAGCCGGACTGTTCGTCACCGCCGGTACCAAGCTCACCATGCTGGATGCGGAGGGAATGCCCGTGGAAACCGCTAAAGCTCGTGACCTCGCGGGCAAATCAGACCTGATGTTCCGCCGCAACTCAACCACTGGTGCGGTGGAGTGCCTGACCAACCGTACTGCTATTGAACTGAATCACGAACTACATGCACACAACTGAGCCGGAACGCAGGGACGCACTTTAATGGAAAAGACTCTCGCTCTCGCCTGTGAACTCATGCGCCGGCCCTCCGTCACTCCCGATGATGCCGGGTGCCAGGGCCTGATGATGGCGCAGTTGGATGCTCTGGGGTTCAATTGCACCCCTTTGCGTTTCGGGGATGTCGATAACTTCTGGGCGGAGCACGGCGATTCTGGCCCGATTCTGGTATTTGCCGGCCACACGGATGTCGTCCCCACGGGGCCAGAAGAGCAGTGGCACACCCCACCCTTCGAACCCACACTGGTTAACGGCTCCCTCTACGGTCGCGGTGCCGCCGACATGAAAGGGAGCCTGGCGGCTATGCTGGTGGCCTGCGAGCAGTTCATCACAGCACACCCGGAGCACCCGGGCCGTATCGGTTTCCTTATCACTGCTGATGAGGAAGGTATTGCGGTCAACGGCACCGTCAAGGTGATGGAGTATTTGCAGCAGCAGGGTAAGACGATTGACTGGTGTCTGGTGGGCGAGCCCTCCAGCAGTGACCGCCTTGGCGATGTCATCAAGAACGGCCGCCGCGGATCACTGGGCGCCAAACTCACTGTTCACGGCACACAGGGCCACATCGCCTACCCTCACCTGGCAGACAACCCGATACACCGGGCCCTGCCGGCACTACAGGCACTCACCGGCGAACTGTGGGACCAAGGCAATGCATTTTTTCCGCCCACCTCCATGCAGATCTCCAATATCGGCGGCGGTACCGGAGCCACGAACGTGATTCCCGGCACCCTGGAATTACTGTTCAATTTCCGGTTCTCCACCGAGGTCACAGAAACTGAATTGCGGGAGCGCACGGAAGCCATCCTGAATGCTCACGATCTGGAATACGAAATACAGTGGGCACTGAGCGGTCAACCCTTTCTGACAGATAGTGGCGAACTGGTGGAGGCAACTCTGGCCAGCATCCTGGCGGAAACGGGGCAGGCCGCCGAATTATCCACTGCCGGCGGCACCTCTGACGGACGTTTTATCGCACCCTCGGGCGCCCAGGTGATTGAATTGGGCCCCATCAATGCAACTATTCACAAGCTGAACGAGGTGGTGCTGGCCAACGACCTGCCACGGCTGGCCGGCATTTATCGCGGCATTATTGAACGGCTGCTACTGGCGCGCAACAAGACTAGCTAGGGCAGCGCCGCCAAGCTGTCCACCTGGTTTTGCAAACCCATACGGGCGAGACCAACATTGGCCTCACCGGGAATAACCAGTACTGTGCCGCCACCCAGTGAGGCCAGACTGGCGGCGACCACCGCATCGGCATCCATCCACATATCAGCGGGAATTCGGCTTTTATCAAAGCCCTCCTGCTCGATTTCGGCGTGAAACTCGCTATGGGTATATCCCGGGCACAGTGCCTGCACCTCAATCCCGGTATCCGCAAGTTCCACCTGCAGCGACTGCGAGAAAAAATTCAGGAAAGCCTTGGTGGCGCCATAAACGCTTAACCCCCTGGAGGGAAGAAAAGTACCGATCGATGACACGTTGATAATATGCCCGCCGCCACGTTCACGCATAAAGGGAACAGCTGCCCGGCACAGGGTGATGGTGGCATCAATATGCAGGCTGACCATATCGCGCTGGCTCTGTATTTGCTGGTCGGCGAAGTCCCCGTAAGTACTGAAGCCCGCGTTATTAACCAGGAAGTCCACAGGGCCCAGTTGGCGCAATGCTTCCATCGCACGGGCCAGGCCTTCCACAGTATTGAGGTCGGCCTCTATCGGGTGCACCTCGACCCTGCTGGCGAGTTCCTGCTGCAGCCGCTCAAGCCGCTCAAGCCGCCGCGCCACAGCAATAATAACGTCGCAGCGATCCGCCAGCTGACGACAGAACTCTGCCCCCATACCGGCGGATGCGCCGGTAACCAGCGCTGTCACTTTTTGTGCTGCCATCGAACTCCCCTGTTGTCACGATTCCTGTATCGGCTGCCACACATGATAGCCTGACAGAGCGAATGCTACACCCGCCCCTTGTGCTGTCCTGCGGCCTCAATCAGCGCAAGGCACGCTTCACATAGACATCAAACCGGACGGCCTTACCACTCACAGCATGAGAGGGCTCGACCCCGCCGAGAAATGGCGCACGCACAGGGCGTTTGACAACCACACGGGCCACGTCCTGAAGCAATGCCCACTGCAACAATTGGCCGGCAGCTTCCGGGGATGCGTCGGCCTCCAGCAATGCCTGGAATAAAGCCATTTCTTTCTTCACGGCTGCGCTCTTTTCCCGTTGCGGAAACATGGGGTCCAGACAGATAACATCCACGTCGGCAAGAGCGCCTTGATCCAGTGACCGGGCATTCCCTACTACCAGTTGCATGCGTGCTGCCACCTGGAGCAACCAGCCCTCCCCACTCGCGCGGGCAAGCTCCAGACCACTCGCCAGCAACGCCGCGATCACCGGCTCACGCTCACACAGTGTCACCGAGCAGCCCATATCCGCCAGCACGAAGCCGTCACGGCCCAGGCCAGCGGTGGCGTCCAGCACGCGGGGATGTCGTGTGCCAGAGACACCCACCGCTTTGCCCAATAACTCATTGTGACCAGAGCGGCGTCTATGGCGCATGGTGTTGCTGCCGAAATCGACACTCACCGGTCCCGGCAGCGCGCCTCCAGCCTGGCGTCTTCCCGGCTTTTCCCGCCGGCCGGAGCCGGAAACGACAGACATGCGTATCGTCTGCTGCAGTGATAGCTGCGAGTCCGACACCACCAGCAGAGCATCAAAATCGACACAGGTAGCAGGGTCGGTAAACGGTGGCACAAGCGGCAACCCGAGTTGCTGCGACAACTCGGTCGCACGGGAAAGGTCGTCATCGCCGGCTGCGATCAGCGCCAGGGAAGGTCGCGGGGGGTAATTCGGAGTCAACGGGGTCAAGGCAGGCGGGCGGAAGTCAGCACCGGTGTATCGCCCGACAACAGTGCCTGGAGGCGATGGCAATTGTCGAGAATAGCGTCCATATAGAGATGGGAGCCGCCAAAAAAGCGGGCGGCATACTGGTGGGCGCCGGCAAATTGACCATCGAGTCGGACTTCGATGGTTTTGCGAATGAATTCCGGCGTGGTTTCCAGAAGATGCTCTGCGGATCGAATCACCGTGCCATCTTCAAGACCATCGCCGCGTTCACCCGCGATACCGCCGATCTCAAATTCCTCGTAGAGGTGATCCCGACATTTCCTGACATATTCGACATCTGCCATCTGCGCGATCAGGTCTGCCGTACCCAACAGCGCACCAAGGCAACGCTCCTGCTCATTGGCTACAGGCAAATTACGTGGATCTGTCTGGTAGCCGGTAAAGTGAATAATACGGGTACAAACACCTACCAGGTCCTGCAAGCCCACCCCGGGGAGATAGTCGGCGAGAAACCGGGCACCTCTCTTGACATGAATGCGCGTATAGGCCGCACCGTTTTTGTTGCGGTTATCCCGAATACGTCGAATGTAGCCTGAATCGTGAAACAACGCCGCAGCAATACCTGCCAGAGCCAGATCGGGACCCAGCGGCCCTTCTTTACCGGGCGCCGCCTCATGCCCATCCAACAAACGCGCCATAGCCAGCGTGACATCAAGCACATGCTGACTGTCGTGATAAGGCAGTTCACAAGCCCTGAAACCTGGAAAGGTGCCCCCGTACAGACGGGAAAAGTCAGCGACCAGCACGTCGATCAATGAAAAATCGTAGTGCACAAAGCGCTCTCGTAAAATCGCCTGCACCGCCGAGCTCACCGCTGCCGGATCTGTAACATCGACAGTATTACTCACATCCATGCAGCTGGCGCGCCGTATCTGGACCATTGGTTTGTCAGTCCTCGGTCATGGTTTTATTGCTGCGTTTTTTAAGCAGCACGGCCAGGTCGCCAAACAGTTCATCAGGACTGGATGCCGCTCCGCCACTCGATAGAGTCGCTTCGCCAGAGGGGTTGTGGGCACTGCGGTGGGGCAACTGGCTATCGTCCAGGCCCAGAGCGAGGGACTGCCCTTCCAACTCAATGGAAATTTGCAAATTATAGGCATGTCGCGACAGACCGTGCTTGTCCACGATACGAAACCGACGGGGGCCACTCTTGTCTACCTGCTCTGCGCCCTCAGTAAGATGACACGCCAGGGAGTTTACGGGCTTGCCCGACAGCTGGATACCCTGCAACACGGGCAGGCTTCTGCTACAACTGCCGACATACGCAGGGGCAGACACCATGGGTGCTACCCGACTGCTGTTTTGACTGTCTGCAGCCGGCTTCCAACTAGGGCTTTCACAGTGGAAGTCGCCGATAAGTACCTGGTGTGGTTGCGCAAGATCCACCATACGAGCCAACTCAATAGTGACATCACCTACAATATAGCTGAATACGGTCGGGTTCACGCCCTCGGCCTGATACAACTCGTAATGGCCACCAATATGATAAGCGGTGCGAATGACCGGCACGGTATTGCCCTGTGACGCCGCCCGGGCCACAGAGTTGTCCGCTACAATAAGTAGCATAAAATAAAACAGATCCTGATTGGCCGCAGGCCCGAGATTCCTGTTCCATATGTAGTAACCATCACCCGTGGTAGTGCGCGCAAAGTTGATTTCAATTCCCTGCGTCTGCAGCTTGTTGTAAGCCGAATTCAGGGTGTAGGAAAGACTGTTGAGCTGGCTCGCCTGTTCGAACGGCGTATACAAGGAAAACTCGACAATATCGAGTAGCAGAACCGCCCTGCTCTCCACATAACTAAGACCATAACGCTTTATCAGCTGCTCTACCGCTTCCAGCACGTTTTTATCTTCGGTCAACGCGGTATTGAGCTTGATGAAGGTGGGGGCCACATCAAGTCGCTCACTGACCTTGAACAGTTGTTCGCGTGTTTTGCGCCGCCTGCCGGATATCAGTTCCCGCACAAAGGCCTCGTTCTCTTCCCCTATCGCAGTTGCCGCATCACCACTGGCGCAGTAGTTGCCAAGAAAGTAATGGGGTACAAAAATAACCAGCAACCCGCGCTCATCCGCGCTCCAGCACAATACGATATTCTGACCCAGACGCCACTGCCGCCGCAGTGTGTGCTCCAGAGTCTTGAGATTGCCCCGCTGAACAATACTGATGGACTCAGCCGATTCCTGATCGCCAGAGGGTAGATCTGTAATGTTGGATTCAGCCATTTCCATGCTCGTTTTTATCAGCCTGACACGTTAGCATTATAGGTGCCCTCCCTCCCGGGAGCCACACTGTCCAGACCGCACAGGCGGGCGACCCGAAAATACGCTGCCCTAACGCTGCCTGCATTGCAGGACCTCTCTAAAACCAGGGAAATATCGACCATGAACAACTGCTTACGCTCCTGCATGCTCTGCTTGCCAGTTCTGTTGACAACCGCCTGCGGCAGCTACGATTTCACCGTCAATAACCGGGTGGTCTATACGCCGGACCCGCTGTTTACCGACTTCAGTGTTGCCGATAAGGCCCTGCGCGAATGTCTGCGCGAGGCCATCAACGACCAGAAGGCCTCCAGCGCCAACGAACTCTCCAGCCTGAGCTGTAGCCAAGCGGGCATTGAGACGCTCGCCGGTCTTTCTACGTTTACCGAACTGGAGCAACTGACCCTGTCATCCAATAATATCGTGGACATCAGCGAACTGGGCGCTCTCACGGTGCTGCAGGTACTTTATCTGGATAACAACCAGATCATCGACGCGGTTCCACTCTATCAACTGCCCACCCTGCGGTTGGTAGATCTTTCCAGCAACCCGCACCTGCTGTGTCCAACCAGCGGCGGCCTGCTGAGAGTCAGCGAGGTCACTTTGCCCAGCCACTGCCGCTGATATGGGCTTTCAGAGTTGCCCGGCAGCTGACGATCCACCTGCGGCGCAACCGTGTTCTATCGCTTCCTGAGCTGGTTACCGCTGCCGTTGCTGTATGCAATAGCCTGGCCCGTTTATCTGGCGCTTTATTATGTTGCAGGCTATCGCAAAACGGTGGTGCAGCAGAACCTCAGCCACGCCTTTCCGGACAAAAGCGCGAGAGAGATCACAGTTTTAGCAAAGAAATTCTATTTGCAGCTGGTGCAGGTGGCGCTGGAAATACTCAAGACGCGCCGAATGAGTGCCGCGGACGTCCAGCGCCGCGTTCGCGTGGTCAATCCGGAGCTGCTAAGGGATTATTCCGGAGACTTCCAGCAGTCGGTGATCCTTCTCTCCATACACCAGGGTAACTGGGAATGGATGCTGCATGGGGTAAAGCTTGCACTGGATATCCCGATCGACCCGGTTTACAAGCCCCTGCACAACAAAGCAGTGGATCAGCTGATATTCGAGATTCGCAGTCAGTTTGGCTCACGCCCCATCAGTATGGCCTCCGCCGCCAGGGACATCCTGCGGCGCCGGCATGAATTCAGGTTGTTTGTGCTGGTGGCAGATCAGGCGCCCATAGCAAGTGAGCGCAGCCACTGGGTCTCATTTATGAATCGCGATGCCGCTTTCTACGAGGGGGGAGAGATTATCGCCAGGGCCACAGACTACCCTGTGCTGTTTGCCCAGTGCCGCAGGCGCCGCCGAGGATACTACGAGGTAGAATTCAGGGAAATTGCTCGACCACCCCATGACCGGAACGGACATCATATTATCGAGGCGTATGCGCGCCTGGCGGAACAAGCGATAAGAAGTGAACCGGAAAGCTGGTTGTGGAGCAATCGCCGCTGGAAAAGACAGCCGCCACCGACTTCCGGCAATTAGCAGAAAAGGCGTGGTGCCGTATTCATCCGGCCGCGCTGCCTGAAGCTGCCGCCGGCGCACTCTGCAACACGGACAACCAGTCAAACCCCTCTTTTTGCTGAGCCCACACCACCCCTTCCAGGGAATCCAGAACCGTCCGCAGTGCCGCCTCAGCGCGTTCCCGGCTGTTGTTGTTTTCGCTGATGTGGGCGACAACAAGGTGGCCAGCAGGTGCGCCTCCAAGCTGGCGCAGCAGCTCCGCCGCCTGTCCGTTGTTCAGGTGGCCCCAGTCCCCCCCCACCCGGCGCTTTAACGCTGGCGGATATCGCCCGGCCTGCAACATGGAGACATCGTGATTGAATTCCAGCAGCAGGCTGTGGCAGTCACGAAAACTATCGATAACATGGGGTGTCACACTGCCCAAGTCAGTGAGAATTCCGAGGGTCTGCGCTTCCCATGACAATAAAAACTGACAGGGCTCCGCGGCATCGTGTGGCACCGTGACAGCGCGAACATCCACACTGCCCAGGGTAAAGGCATCCTCGCTGTTGAAGCAGTTCAGCCTGTAGCTGCCATCACAGCGCCCCGTCTCTGCGGTGCCGTGGGAAAGATAAACGGGGATTTCGTACTTGCGCGACAGCGCGGCCACTCCCGCGCAGTGATCCGTGTGCTCATGCGTCACCAGAATGGCGCTCAACTGCTCGGGCCGCACCGACAACCGTTCCAGTCGCCGCCGGGTTTCCCGCAGCGAAAAGCCGCAGTCGACCATAAGAAGCGTATCGCCAGCCCCCACCAGGGTCGCGTTACCTTTGCTACCGGACCCCAGCGAAGCAAAACGCATTCTAACGCCCTGCCCGGTTAATCTATATTGCCTTTGAGCAGTGCCAGCAGAGCCTGTTCGTCGCGTTTTTCCATGGCCCGGAACTCGGTTCCCTCCAGTGCTGCCTGTTGCTCAATTCTGATCGCAACGTCCAGTGTATCCATGGATTCAACCGAGATAATGAATGACTGGTGGGCCATGGGCTCATCATCACTGCCCATCATCCAGTCAAACCAGCCCGCTTCCTCCTCGGTTTCGACCCCGAGGAAACGCACGTAATATTGACCTGCGCTGCGGTCCCGGTCAGTGATCTCGAAATTGGAATCCTCGATGGCACGGCCCACAGAAGCCCATGCCCGATCATAGGGCAGGCTCAGGCGGATATAAATATCATCGTCAGGGCCTTCCTGGATCGATATCTTGCCCACCGCGCTGATCGCCTGGTCCGCGACCATGGATACCGGTGTGGAATCCGCACTATTGGCGATAAACTGTGACACCGCACGCAGCATCTCGCTTTCCTGGGAAGGGCTGCTCGAACTCTCTGGCCAAGTGTTTACATCCCCAACCTGGTTCATTTGCAGCACGTGCAGTTCGCTGGTGCCACGCTGCACACCCTGGTCAATGCGGAACTGGAAACGGCTGGCCATGGACTCACCCTCCAACGTAACCCAGCCGGATTCAATGAGCCCCAAACGGGCATCCACCCTGGCGACGGCTATCTGGGAAACGGACAAAAACGCACGAATCTGGGGCCAGACCTGACCGGGGGCCGTATTCACCACGGCCCAACTCTCATCACCCAGGGTTTGAATGCGAACCTGTTCATCCTGAACACCCGCAAGCAGGGACGCGGGGCGCGGCACCTCAAACTGGCCGGCCAACAAAACGTTGTCTGTGATCGGCGGAATCGGATAAATCTCGCCGATAGACGAACTGTCTTCCCCTTCGGGAACCGTAATGGGTGCCACCTCCCGAGACTTTTTGTAATCCTGCGATTTATCGCGAAATATACCTTCGTCACCAAACAAGTAGCCACAGCCGGTACCAAAAGAAACCAGTAGTATGAGCAGTGCCAGCTTTATCGATCTCATTGAAAAACCCATCAGACTCCCGCCACTTCCAGGGCCGCTGTTACCCGATTATAAAAGGACTCATCCAGCGGGGTGAGTGGAAGGCGAATCCCCTCCTCTATCAAACCGCGATGAGCCAGCGCCCATTTAACCGGTATTGGATTGGCCTCAAGAAAGAGTGCCGTATTCAGCGGTGAGAGTGCCTCGTTTATCTCCGTGGCGCCGGGCCGGTCCCCCGCCATCGCGAGGCGACAAAGCTCGGCCATTTTGACCGGTGCCACATTCGCCGTAACCGATATATTCCCGTGGCCGCCGGCCAGCATGAGCTCCATCGCGGTGGGATCATCACCTGAATAGATGGCGATACGGCTGCTGCAAAGCTCAATCAATTCGCGCCCCCGTGGAATTTCGCCGGTCGCGTCCTTGATGCCGACCACAGCGTCCAGATCGGCCAAGCGCGACACGGTTTCGTTGCTCATATCCACACAGGTTCGACCGGGCACATTATACAGTATCTGGGGCACGTTAACGGCCAGGGCAATCGCCCGAAAATGCTCGTAAAGACCCTGCTGTGTAGGCCGGTTATAGTAGGGCGTGACCAGCAGACAGGCCGCCGCGCCCGCCTGGGCCGCGGCCAGAGTCAATTCAATGGCCTCGCGAGTGGAGTTGGAACCGGTACCGGCCACCACAGGCATACGCCCGGCCAGATAACGGACGCAGTGCTGGATGACTTCGCAGTGTTCCTCAACGCTCAGCGTTGCGCTCTCTCCAGTTGTGCCCACTGCCCCGATAGCGCTGGTGCCCGCGCTGAGGTGCATATCCAGTAGCCGCTCCAGCCCTGCCCAATCAACACTGCCATCGGCATGCATTGGTGTAACCAGGGCGACAATACTGCCGGTAATCATTCGCTGTCTCCGAAAACTGTGGGGGTCGCGAGCCCTGTTTACCGTGGGCTCGGGGGAAGTCCGCCATTATCCATGACCATGGCCGTAAGACAACCAAATTGGGTAAAATGGTCGGTCTCTACCGCCACAAAGGAAGAAGGCCAATGACATTGGGAAGACTCGCTAGCCAGGCAATTCTGCTGCTATCAGCGCTGCTGCTGATGGCCACTGCCAACGCACAGCAGGAAGCCAGAATAAGTGACCTGTCCCGGCTGGACAGGCAATATATGGCGCAGCAACGCGAGTCGCTCGATGATCTGGCATCGGCAAATCTCGGGCGCCGTTTCAGTGGTAACAAGCAAAATGATCTGGAAATACTCCAGCTGCTGCTCGACCGCCGCCTGGTGCGGGCCGACCAGACCCGAGAGTTGCAGGCAATGGGGGTCATTATGGGCGATTTGCTCGCCGCGGACCTGAGCATGCACTGGGTGATCTACGAGGATGCCGTAGGCCGAACCCGCGCGCTGCGCTACCGTCAATCGCAGGAGTACCTTTTCCCCATTACCATGATAGCAAGGCGTCAGGAGGCAGATAATCAAACGCCCGTCGCCATGATCTATCAGAAGGCTTACGATATAATCGATCCCCTGCGGCCGGAGCTGCCCTTTCGCTAGCCTGCAATTTGCGTCCCGCTCTCAGCAGCTGTCCGCCGCAGACAAGAAGGGGTCTTGGTCTTTAGCCCGTGATACCTATAAACTCCGGATACTACTTTTCTTTCCTGCTGACCCCATGAGCGACCGGAACGCCGCATTCAAACTAGTTCATAGCGATGACCAGAACGCGATACTCACGCTGTCCGGGACCTGGTTACAGGGCGCCAGGGTGCAAGAGTTCTCCGCCCTGTCCAGGGAGATACAAGCGGGCAACCTCTCCCACCTGACAATTGACGGCTCGGCGTTGGAAGAGTGGGACTCCACGCTTATGGCTTTCATGCTGCAGTGCTATAACCATTGCTGCGAAGAGGGAATCACCTTTGACACCCGTGCACTGCCTGCCAGTGCACAGAAACTGCTGACACTGGCAACCGCCGTGGCACCACTTAAGCCAAGCGAGTCACCTCAGGAGCATTGGCTGACAAAACTGAGTCCGCGCCGACTCGCCAACCACTCGGGTGACATCATCCGGCAGTCGCTGGGGTTTACCGGCGAGGTCACCATCGCGCTGGGGCGCCTGGTGACGGGGAAATCCAACACCCGCTTCGAAGATTTCCGCCACTTCTGCTACCAGGCTGGGCCCAGTGCACTGGGTATCATCAGCCTCACCAGCGTACTTGTGGGCATGATTCTCGCCTACCTGGGGGCAGTACAGCTGCAGCAGTTCGGCGCAGAAGTCTATGTGGCTAACCTCGTAACTATAGGGGTTCTGCGGGAGATGGGCGTGTTGATGACGGCCGTTGTCATGGCCGGACGCACGGGTGCGGCCTATGCTGCACAGTTAGGCACGATGCAGACCAACGAAGAAATTGACGCCATCACCACGCTGGGAATATCCCCCATCGAATTCCTGGTAGTACCACGCATCCTCGCACTGGTGGTAGCAATGCCATTACTGACGCTGTACGCCGATATGCTGGGCATTGTCGGCGGCGGCATCGTGGCGGGAGGCATGGGAATTTCACCGCTGCAGTATCTCAGCCAGACAGAGCAGGCCGTAGCGATCCATCACCTCGCTGTAGGCCTGATAAAAAGCGTTATCTTCGCCGTGTTGATTGCCGTTGCGGGCTGTCGCGCCGGCATCAATGCCGGCAGAAGTTCCGCCGCCGTAGGCCAGGCCGCCACCGAGGCGGTCGTCACGGCCGTCGTGTACCTCATCGTGGCCGATGCCGGCCTGAATATCCTCTTCCAGGCGATAAAATTCTGATGCCCTCTCCAGCCCCAGAGGCCCATATCAGCGTTCGCCACCTTACCATGGCGTACGGGGATTTCGTAATCCAGCGGGAACTCACTTTCGACATAGCACGGGGCGATATTTTTGTCATCATGGGAGGCAGTGGTTGCGGCAAAAGCACCCTGCTAAGACACATGGTGGGCCTGCTCAAACCCGCTGCCGGCGACATTTACTTCAGCGGTAGCAGTTTCCCGGGTGCGAGCGCCGAAGAGCAAGAGACCATGCGTCGCCGCTGGGGTATCAGCTACCAGACCGGCGGCATGTTCAGTGCGATGACGCTGGCAGAGAACGTAGCGCTGCCGTTGCAGTTATACGCCAAATACGACAAGGCTGAAATTGCCGACATCGTCGCCTACAAACTCGCACTGGTCGGCCTCGGAGGATTCCAGGCGTATTACCCCTCAGAGATCAGCGGCGGCATGCTTAAACGCGCCGCGCTGGCGAGGGCCATTGCGCTGGACCCGGAAATACTGTTTTTTGACGAGCCCTCTGCCGGATTGGATCCCATCAGTTCCAGACTGCTGGATGACCTGATTATGGAGCTTCAGCAATCGACTGGCGCCACGGTGGTTATGGTCACGCACGAACTGGCCAGCATTTTCGCCATATCCAACAACGCGGTTTACCTGGACGCCGGCAGTCGAACCATGATCGACTATGGCAATCCGGTTTATCTCAGGGACCATAGCAAGCAGGCGCTAGTGCGACAGTTTCTAACCCGAGGCGACAGCACAGACACGGACAGCGAGCAACCAAAGAGGCCAGGCCATGAGTGAAAAACCCCATACCGTCGCCATCGGCGCTTTCGTTATCGGTGCCATCCTGATCGCCATCACGATCGTGATCTTCGCCCTCGGATCAGGGTTCGGCCAGCAGCGGGAAAAGACGGTAATGGTATTTGACGGCTCGGTCAAAGGTCTTGTAGTCGGTGCGCCGGTAACGCTCAGGGGTGTACAGATAGGCCAGGTAACCAACCTGGAACTTATGTTGGATTCGGACACCATTGAACTCATCATGGTGGTGGAAGCTGAAATCAGTGAGAAAAATATCAGGCGACTGGGCAGTAACCCGGAAGACGTCACCGATCAACTGATCGCCAGGGGATTGCGCGCGCAGCTTAAAACCCAGAGCTTGCTCACGGGATTGTTGTATATCCAGCTGGACTTTCACCCGGATAAACCGCCGGTTTTTGTCGACCTCAAAACTGAACACCTGCAGATTCCCACCATACCCACAGAGCTCGAGATGCTGACCCAGAAACTCGATGAACTGAATCTGGCAGAACTCGCAGGCAAAGTAGAAGGCACCATCAGCGGACTCAACCGCTTTTTGACCAACAAGGATTTTCAGGCGCTACCAGAAAACCTTCAGTCTACCCTGGCTTCGGTGACACAATTGACCGAGGAGCTGCGCATACAGGTGGCGGCAACAGGGCCAAAACTGGATACTGTGCTCGACGATGTCTCGACAACCGTGGCCGGCGCCAATAAGGAGCTCCCACAATTTTCCGCCCTCGCAAAGAAAAACCTGGCTGTGCTGGACAAGGCCATCGATGGTTTTGAGCAAACCATGACCAACATCAACAGCATGGTGGAACCGGGTTCGGCCACGACTTACCAGTTGAACAAGACGCTGAAGGATCTGGGCATGGCTGCTGAAGCCATCAAGCAGCTGGCCAATACCATCAACGAACAGCCGGAGTCCCTGCTCCGCGGCAAGCGGGAGAATTCGCAATGACCGGTACCCCTTTAAGGATCGCAGCCAGCCTGAGCCTGTTACTGATGCTCGCGTCCTGCGGCAGTTCACCCGCCAGTCATTTCTACCGACTCACTCCCGGGAGCGGCGCCCTTGGCAACGAGCAACAGCCCTCACTGGGTGTTGGACCAATCGAAGTACCCGAGTTTCTCAATCGCAGCGCACTGGTATACACCCGGGGCGAGAACCGCTTACTGGTTTCAGGCACCGACCTTTGGGGAGAACCTCTGGCGCAGGGCGTACAGCGCATACTGGGCCTCAACCTGGCACAGTTACTGAGCACCCAAAACCTCAGCTACTTTCCCTGGGATAGCCGTCATCCACCCGAATACGGGGTCCGGGTCAGCGTGCTGGACCTCGATGCAGATGAGCGAGAGGCCACCCTGACAGCGGATTGGGTGCTATTTCGTCCCGCCACAGGCGACGTTATCAGCAAGCGCATCAGTCAGTACACAAACCCGCTGCAGGCGGGCTCATTTGCGCCTTCGAATCTGCCCCCAGCCTACAGTGCGCTGTTGTACCGGCTGAGTGAAACCATCGCCGCAGAAATTCGTGAGGAGCAGCGAAAATCCGCCAAGGATCAGGGTGAGCAGTAAGTCAGTGGCCGCAAGAAAATCCTGCCACCACGGTGGAAACTGTTAAAAACAGGGCAGCGGTCTGCGCTACCCCCCCCCCGGCCTTACTTGAAGTTGTAGCGCAACTCTACCCCATACATACGCGGCTCCTCGGTACGCGGGTAAGAGGGTGAACCATCGGAAAAGTTGGACGCGAGTTCTTTGCCAAGACTGCCGGGCTCTTCACCTTCCAATCTCTTGGGTGTCCAATTGGTAGCATTGGTGATAAATGCCGCCAAGGACCAGTCGCGGTCCGGGCTGTTGTATGCAAGACGCGCGTTGAGCTGTTCCATATTGTCTGAATCGGGACAACTGTTAAACGGCGGCTCGGTCAGGTTACCCGTGGCAGAGGGGTCACTGATGATCAACTTGCCATCGACTTCGGTAAAGGTATAGACATCAGACGACCGGCCCTCGGCCTTGTTGTCTACCACATAAACGCAGCTGTTCTGCTGGATGCCCTCTGTCCAGCTATAGGCCACCGCAAATACCATCTCGCCGCCGTTGTCGAAATCCATGCTGTAGTTGGCGCCCAAGGTGTAGCTGAAGTCCGGTACCGCCGTATACTTTTCGTCAGAGCGATCTGTTATCACACACTCGCCGTCAATGACGCGACGCTCTTCTCTTCTCTTGTACTTGGCATCGAGGTAGCCGGCACTTAGTGTCAATTCCAGCGAGGGCAGCGCTAGCCAGTTGACACTGAGTTCAGCGCCTTCGCCCTCTACATCGGAGGTCTCGAAAAGATAGGCACCCAGATCAGAGTTGGGTAAGCAGGGGCCTTCGATAAACGCAAGTTTTTGCAGATTGTCATAGTCGTAGCTGAAGAGTGCGGCGTTTACCCTCAAGGTGTTGTCCAGCCAGCTGGACTTCATGCCCACCTCATAATTAGTGACTTCCTCCGGATCGAAGGCCGGCGCAAATAGTTCGCCGGCACTATTGAATCCACCCGCCTTGTAACCCTCTGAGTAGGAGGCATAGAGCATTACTTCCTCCTGGGCCTGCCACTCCAGCACCACCCTGGGGGTCCACTTCGACCAGTCCTTGTCTGACTGCAAAAAACCCAATTGACCGCCCGAATCGTAGTTGCCGCTGGCATCGAGGCGGGTCTCTGTGGGAAAGGCGAAGGCGATGACATAGTCGTTATATTCCACATAGCGACCGAATTTCTTGTCATCGTAGGTGTAGCGAATACCCGCGGTCAGCGACAGTGTATCGGTTATATCGTAGGTTGCATCGGCAAAACCGGCATAGGATTTGTACTTCGCATTGATGCGTATCTGCTCTTTGTACTGAACATTATCTTCCAGTGCCTGGGCACCACTGGCGACTGTGCGCTCGCCAAACGGGTCTGGAAACTGGGTGAAGGCGAGAGTGATTGGAACGCCCGCTGGCAGTGCATCGTAGGGCACGCCGATCTCCGCCTCCGCAATCAGTTTATCGAGCGACTGGGGCGTCAAGTGAATGCCACTGGTCTGTCGCGCGTGCTCGTAGGTGGCGTTCAATCCCGCCGTCCAGCGAAAACGCAAGCCGGCCTCACCATCCAGGCGGAGTTCCTGCGCAAACTGGTCGTTCTTTTCCTTGTTGAGATCGTTGAAAAAATAGTAGAGCTCAGCCGAACCGTCCTTTTCCTCCGGGTTCTTCGACTTGTAGTAACGGTAGGAACTGATAGAGGTCAGTGTGGCCCAGTCCATATCGTAAGTAAGATGATAGGCCGCCGCCCAGAGATTGCGTTTTTCCGACAGATCGGAATCGCTGGCCACCTTGTTGAAGCCAGCACCATTATCTCGAGGCCCCCATACCGCACTTGATCGAACCCTTGAATCCTCATCGGTCTGGTCAAATTCCAGCCGCAATATTGAATCCAGGCGGTCAGTGGGCACCCAGCGCAATTGAGTGACTATGGAGCGGTTACCCTCGCGGGCCAGGTCCTTACCGTTGTACGTGTTGTCAATCCAACCGTCCCGCTGGTTCCAGAGTACCCCGGTACGCAGAAACAGCGTATCCATCAAAGGTACGTTGGCAACACCGTCGAACTGGTAGCGGTCATAGTTTCCCACCGTCGCTCGCGCCCAACCGTATAGCTCTTCATCGGGTTTATTACTCACATACTGAATAGCACCCGCTGCCGCGTTGCGGCCGAACAAGGTTCCCTGGGGACCGTTGAGTATTTCCACCCGCGCCAGATCATTAAAAGCCACTTTCGAGCCGCCGGCTCGGCCAATATAAACGCCATCCTGATACACCCCTACTGCGGGGTCAGCGCCAATGCCAAAATCCTCCGTGCCGATGCCGCGGATGAAATACTTGGGCTGGTTAGCCGCTCGGGAAATCGAAACATTGGGGGTAAATGCGCCCAGATCGCCGATATCCTGTGCCGACAGGTTGGTAATCTGCCTGGCGCTGAATGCCTCTACCGCTATGGGCACATCCTGCAGTCCCTGCTCGCGCTTCTGGGCGGTAACGATCACCTCTTCAAGCTGCGCAAACACCGGCTGATTGGCCCATGCCAAACTGGTAGCCAGGACCGTCAATATCGATTTTCCAAGGGTGATGGCATTTATGCGCGACATAATAATCCCCACTACTTGCCGGGCTGTAATTACACAAATCCTTTACAGCCATGGTATTTATTTTATGGCAACAATATGCCCCAAGCACCCCCACGAGACAATAGCCCTGCCGGGATATTATGGTACACCTGTACAGTTAGGCGATTATTGGGCTGCCAGTACCACCGCCTCGCCAACCCCTTCCAATAGCGCCGGATCCTTGCTGCGTGCATTGCCAATTGTTCGCGATAAGGCTTGCAGACGCAGTGGGTATTTCAATTCGCTACGAAACAGCGGGTCGCCAGCCTCTACCTGATGACTGCAATCCAGCCAGCGATCGCACTCATCCGCCGACAGCATCACCGGCATCCGTCGATGCCAGGGTTCGAAATCCGGTGCAGCCGCTGTGGTCACCAGTGTGCAGGACAAGAGTGCCTCGCCCTCACCCCGCCATACATCCCACAGTGCAGCGATGGCCAGAGCCTCCTGTTCGTTGCTTATCTTCCAGGGCTGTTTTACACCCCCCTCCTGACGCCATTCGATAAAGCTGCTCATGGGCACAATGCCACGCTGGGATTTGAACGGGTGGCGAAATGCCCGGCTGCTGGCCAGTGTCTCGCTGCGGGCATTGAACATAGCATATTTCTGGTCGACAGCTTTCGCCCAGGACGGTGTCAGCCACCACCGTGCGGGGCCAGCCTGCCGCTCCCCGCCGATGTCCCACACCATGTGTATGTGTTCAGTAGGTGCCACATTTGCCGCCTGGGGCAGCTCGAGATCGATGCCCAGATCCTGCAACAACTGTTGCAGCCCGGGACTGTCGATCACATTAAAACGACCGCACATATATGGTATTCCCACATAACATTCAGAGAGCTCAGACCAGGCGACACTGTGCCGAAACGGGCGGCCCCGGGCAATGGCGCAGGTCTGCCATAGTAAACTCACGGGCGCCGTTGACCGCAGCGCGGGTAAGGCAGGTGAGGATTCCTTGCCTGTGTTCGCCTACCGATAGTACTCTGTTCGCCGCTCTAACCCGGAGATAATTATGCGTGACAAACCCCTGGCGCCCGCTATTGATGGCTGGCACACCATGGCCGACAAGCCGCACCTGATAGGCAGCCAGTGTACCGACTGTGGGACCTATTTCTTCCCACCCCAGAGTCAATACTGCCGCAACCCGAACTGTGACAGCACGGACTTTCGCGAGGTCGAACTGAGTAGAACCGGGCAGATCTGGAGCTATACCAACGCCAGCTACAAGCCGCCATCACCCTTTGTGGCACCCGAGCCATTCGAGCCCTACGCTATTGCAGGTGTGCAATTGCAGCGGGAACAGATGGTGGTCCTTGGCCAGGTAGTCAAGGGCGTGACCGTCGAGGAACTGAAGGTCGGGATGCTCATGGAATTGGTGCTGGAAACCCTGCACGAGACCGAGGACGACATCAAAGTCACCTGGAAATGGCGGCCCATTGCCGCCGACACAAAAACCGGAGCCTGAACCCATGTCCAACGAAATAGCGATTATCGGTGCGGGCATGCACCCCTGGGGCAAATGGGGGCATAACTTCGTGCAATACGGCGTGGCCGCCGCCAGAGAAGCCCTTGCCGATGCAGACATACCATGGCGGGACATCCGCTTCGTCTCCGGCGGGGCCACAGTGCGCTGCGGTTATCCGGGCTACGTGGCCGGCGCCACTTTCGCCCAGGCTTTGGGCTGGCAAGGCGCTGAAGTCAACACCTCTTATGCGGCCTGCGCTTCAGGCTCCCAGGCCCTGGCAGCCGCGCGCAACAAAATTCTTGCCGGCGAGTGCGAGGTTGCCCTCGTTGTGGGCGCAGACACCACTCCCAAGGGCTTTCTTGCTCCTGCTGGCGGCTATCGCCCGGAGGACCCCGACTGGGTGCGATTTTACCTGGGCATCACCAACCCTACCTACTTCGCTCTGTATGCCAGGCGGCGCATGGATATCTACGGCGACACCCTGGAAGACTTCGCTGCAGTAAAAGTCAAAAACTCCCGGATCGGCGCAAAGAACCCCCGTGCCCGCTATCGCAAGTGTTTTACTGCCGAGGACGTGGCGGCATCCGCCATGGTGGCCGACCCACTGCGCCTGATGGATATCTGCGCCACCAGCGACGGCGGCGCCGCGCTTATCGTCTGCAGCCTGGATTACGCCAGAAAAATTGGCAAAGCCAATGCGCCGCGGGTAGCCGCCATATCAACCGTCACTCCCACCTTCGCCAGCGGCGTTGTGGAGATGCCAGACATCGCCACTGATTCGGCAGCAGCCGCCGGTGTGGAAGCCATTTCCTACCGCTCCACCATACCCCTCAAGGCCTATGAAGAAGCGGGTGTCGGGCCGGAAGATATCAGCCTGGCGGAGGTGTATGACCTGTCCACCGCGCTGGAACTCGATTGGATAGAAGACCTCCAGCTGACCCCCAGAGGTGAAGCCGCCGCTGCGCTGCGTCGCGGTGACACGGCGCTTGGCGGTAAATTCCCCATCAATGTCTCCGGTGGACTGGCCTGCTTCGGCGAGGCTGTTCCCGCCCAGGCGATCGCCCAGGTGTGTGAGCTGACCTGGCAGTTGCGTGGCGAGGCGGGCGACCGGCAGGTCAAGGGTGCCCGGGTTGGCATCACCGCCAATCAGGGGCTGTTTGGGCATGGTAGTTCGGTGATCGTCAAGCGATAGTCAATGCGAGAGTGAGCCGGTCCCTGGGATCCGGTGCCAATCCGAATATAGACCCTGTGCGCAGCGATCAGTACTCGCGCAGGTACTCCAATTGCCCGTCGATCATGTAGGTGCGATGGCGGCCACCCTCCGCGTCCAGATCCTCTTCGGCATACCCGGCGTCGCCGTCGTACAGAAAGCATATGCCGTCTTCGACAAACACCATGCGCGGGGTGTACTGGAAAGCCTGGCGAGCGCCAATATGCCCTAGTGCTTCCTGACAGCTTCGGCAATCGGCGATATCCACCAGGCTAATAAAAGTGGGCGGCATCAGGCGAAAGGGGTGCTCCCGGTCTTTAATCTCGGCAAAGGCGACCTCGGGTCTGACCCAGCGATGGTGGGCGATTTCACCACCATCCACTGTCACTTCCTGCGCGTCTTCCAGCACCGCCAGGAAAAACCAGGTTGAAAAACGTCTCTTGGCTCCCTCCGGTGTTGTCCAGTGAGACAGGTAGGCCAGCTGGCCGGTGTGAATTTCCAGCCCGACTTCCTCCCGGGTTTCGCGAATGGCGGCATTGAGAGCGGCACCGTAGTCATCGCGGTCGGGTGGATAATCTGCCTCGTCTATCCGCCCACCGGGAAATACCCACATCCCCCCCATATGCGCTAAAGCTTTGCTGCGTTGCACCAACAAGACTTCCAGTCCCTGCTCACCATCACGCACAAACACCACTGTCGCCGCTGGAAAGATCGGTTCAACAGATTTGCTCAGTTCCAGCATCTAGAGTACCTCGCCAATCACGGATAAAATCGGCTGATAGTGTCGACAACGCAGGCCGGTCGGTCAGCGCCCTCAATCTCAATGGTTATGCGTACAACCACCTGCACACCACCCTTTACCTGCTCTGCACTGACTACCTCGCCGCCGCCCCGAACTCGACTGCCCACCGACACTGCGGCTGGAAAGCGTACTTTCTCGCAGCCGTAGTTAACCCCCATGGAAACGTTGTCAACCCGCATGATCTCAGGCAGGAACTGGTTGGCCAGCGACAGTGTCAGGTAACCATGGGCGATAGTCTTGCCGAAGGGTCCCTGCGCTGCCCGCTCGGGATCTACATGTATCCACTGGTGATCACCAGTCGCCTCGGCAAACAGATCGATACGCTTCTGGTCTACCTCGAGCCAGTCGCTGTAGCCCAGGTGAGAGCCCGGCGCAGCCAGCAGTTCTCCCGGATTGTCAAATATGCTGGTCATGGACTGTGGCTTCTCCCGCTTGATTTTTGTGCAGCGGCGACTATACACCGCAGGGGATTTCGATTCATCCGACCCGGGAGAAAATTCGCAGCCAATATCAGCAGCGTTGGCAAATCTGAATCTGTTGCTTATAGTGCTGGATTCAAAATTTCCCGAGGAAACCTTTCATGGAAAATATCGACATTGCCGAGATCGTACAAATTTACGTCATTCCCTGGGGTATCAAGCTGGTATTTGCGCTGGCCATTTTTTACATTGGCCGAATCGTTGTATCAGCTGTCGTTGGCTTCGTTAAAAAAATGCTCACCGCCCGCGGCATGGACGCAATTCTGGTGGACTTTGTCATCGCTATTCTGCGCTGGTTACTGCTGCTGTTCGTGGTTATCGCGGCGCTCAGCCAGCTCGGCATTAACACGACGTCACTGGTAGCTCTGCTGGGTGCCGCCGGCCTGGCCATCGGTCTGTCACTGCAAAGCTCTCTGTCGAACCTGGCAGCAGGCGTCATGCTGATCATATTCCGCCCTTTCACCAAGGGTGATTTTGTCGAGGCCGGTGGCGCCACCGGGGTCATTGACAATATCAGCATTTTCACCACGACCATGACAACGCCAGACAACAAGGAAGTCATCGTGCCCAACGGCTCCATCATCGACGGAAACATCACCAATTACTCCGCCCGGCATACCCGCCGGGTTGATATGGTTTTCGGCTGCTCCTACGATGATGATATCCGCAAGGCCAAACGGATTCTGGAGGAAATTATTGCAGCGGACGAGCGCGTACTGGAAGAACCCGCACCTGTCGTGGCCCTGAGTGCCCTTGCGGATTCAAGTATCAATTTCCTGGTTCGCCCGTGGACCAAATCCGCGGACTACTGGGCCGTACTCTGGGACACCACGGAAACCGTCAAACTGCGCTTTGATGAAGAGGGCATTTCGATACCTTACCCACAAATGGATGTGCATTTCGACAAGAGTGAATAATGCTGTACCGGGGGGCGTTTACCGCCCCCATAACGCCATTTTACCAGTAATTTATCACTGGCCCGCAGCGCGATGTGGTATAAAAGGCGCAACTATATCGCGCAAGTTCCCGCCAACTAAAACACGCATACGGGTACTGCCCCCAGCGGGACCATCACAAAAGTGGCTAGCAAGTCGAAACAGGCAGTTATATCTCTGATAATGCTCGCAGGAGCAAGCGCCATCAGTGCCCTTCTGTACTTCACCCGTCCGGCAGCAGAAATCTCCGAGCCTGTGTACTCGGCGGTAACAGTCGATGTTGCAGAAGTCGTGAAAGAAAACCTGCGCATCGAAGTGCAGGCTCAGGGTACTGTTACGCCCGTTCAGGAAACAACCATCCTGGCGGAAGTGCAGGGCCGGATCGTCGAGGTCGCAGAGGCGTTTCACGTAGGCGGATTTGTCTCTCGCAATGATGTTTTGCTCCGTATTGATCCCCGTGATTACCAAACCCGCCTGCTGCACGCCAAGGCCGCACTTGAGTCAGTTGAGAGTATTCTGGTTCAAGAAAAGGGCCGCGCACAGGTGGCACAGCGGGAGTGGGAGAAACTGCCAAAAAACAGCCAGCGTACCGAGGAGGCGAAAAACCTTTACCTGCGCAAGCCACAGTTGGAAGAGGCGGATGCCAATCTGCTCGCCGCGCAGGCAGAGCTGAATACCGCCAGGGACAACCTGGAACGGACCATTATTCGCGCACCCTACGATGCGCTTATCCGACAAAAGCAGACCGACCTCGGCCAATTTGTCGGGGCCGGGACGCCCTTGGCCGACATATTTTCCGTGGAAACCGCTGAGGTGCGACTCCCCATCCCCCAGAGCAAGCTGGACTACCTCGAACTTCCCGGCCTGGAGGGTTACGAGAACGGTTCCGGCATTGATCTGTATACCGATGTGAGTGGTGATATCAAGCATTGGTCTGCCCGCCTGCATCGCACCGAAGGGGTTTTCGATGAACGCTCCAGAGTCCTGTTTACCGTCGCCCGAATTGATGACCCGTATGGCTTGCGCCACCCCGATCGCCTGCCGCTGAGGGTAGGTACCTTCGTCAACGCAAATATTGAAGGCCGCGTGCTTAACGATGTTGTAGTACTGCCGCGATACCTGCTACGCGCCGGTGGATATGTCTGGGTAGTCGATGAGTCCATGCACCTGCGCAACCGCAAAGTGACCAGCCTGCGAACTGGCGGTGACCAGATTTATATCAGCGCCGGCCTTGCTGACGGCGACCTGGTGTCTCTCACCAGCCTGGACGTGTCGTTTGCGGGGGCCAAGGCTGAAATCATCTCCAGCACCCCCAGCAACGAATTGTTCGATTCCTCGGGGCAGTTTCAGGAGCAACGGGCCGATCGATTGGAAACCGGAACCGCGGGCACAACCCAGGGCGGCGCCGTGGCCGGCGCCGAGTGAGCCCGCAACACCCCAATGGGGTCATCGCCTGGTTCGCCTACAATCCTGTCGCTGCCAACCTGCTGATGCTTTTGATCATGATCGTAGGTCTGGGCGCAGCCTTTACTATCCAGCGCGCCATGTTTCCAGCCATCGAACTTGAGGTCATTTTCATTACGGCACCCTATCCGGGCGCAGCGCCTGAGGAAGTCGAACAAGGGGTAGTGCTAAAGATTGAAGAGGCCATTAACGACCTGGATGGCATTAAGCGGGTGGAGTCAGACGCATTTGAATCCTATGCCAGGATAATGATAGAGCCCAACGAGGGAATGGACCTGGGCAAGCTGCTGGACGAGGTACAAAACCGCATAAATGCTATCTCATACTTTCCCGATGGCGCCGAGGAACCCATAGTCCGCCAGCCCGAGTTGCTATTCCCAACGCTTACCCTGCAGCTTTCAGGCAGTGTTGACGAGCGCGCAATGAAATCCCTGGCAGATAACATGCGCCGTGAGCTACTCGGCCTGCCGGAAGTCTCCGCCGCGACAGTGGTCGGTGCTCGCGAATACGAGATATCAGTAGAAATATCCGAACAGCTACTGCGTGAATACCACCTGACCCTGGGTGACGTCGCCGATACTATTTCCGCCTCGTCACTGGACATTCCTGCAGGTTCTGTGCAAACCCGCAACGGCGATATCATGTTACGCACGATTGGCCAGGCCTATGTGCAGCGAGACTTCGAGAATATCTTGCTCAAGACCTGGCCCGATGGCACACGCTTGATGCTGGGGGATATCGCCACCATCGACGATGGCTTTGTGGATGGCCGGGGCTTCACCATATTCAATGGGCAATACTCCCTTGGCATCAATGTCTTTGCGATGGGCAAGCAGGACATCATTGACACATCACAGGCCGTCCGCGCTTATATGGCCGAAAAACAGGACCAGTTGCCCGACGGCGTCACGCTGGAGGCGTGGTCGGACATCACCTACTACCTCGAGGGCAGGTTGTGGATGATGATGAAAAACCTGGGTATGGGGGCGCTACTGGTACTAATCGTGCTGGCCCTGTTTCTTGAGATCAAACTGGCCTTCTGGGTCATGCTGGGAATTCCGGTGTGTTTTCTGGGCACGATGGCAGTGATAAGTACGCCCATGGTAGATGCCAGCCTGAATATGCTCAGCATATTCGGTTTTATCATCGCGCTGGGCATCATTGTCGACGATGCAATTATCACGGGGGAAAGCGCTTATGCCGAACAGGAACTCCATGGCCACAGCGCGCAAAGCGTAGTCACTGGGGTATACCAGGTGGCCACGCCGGCGACCTTTGGCGTACTGACTACCGTTGTGGCTTTCGCACCTACACTCTTCGTCGAAGGCGTATTCGGCGCATTTCCACAAGCGGCCGGGACTGTCGTGGTGTTGTGCCTGGTGTTTTCGCTAGTGGAATCCAAGTGGATTCTGCCTGCACATCTGGCCCACAGTAAACCAGCACGCCATCCCCTGCTACTAGCCATAAATCGCCTGCAGGAACGCTGCAACAGTCGCCTGCGCGCGTTTGTCGAGTTCCGCTACCTGCCGTTCATGCAACGATGCACTGCCAATCGCTATGCCACGCTGGCGTTCTTCCTCTCACTGCTGATTCTATGCGGCGGCCTCCTCGCGGGTGGCCAGGTACGCACCATCCTGGCGCCGGAGGCACGTGGCGAATTCCTCAAGGCGGAGCTGCGGCTCGCACACGGCACGCCGGAGGAGCGCACCCAACTGGCAATAACCGAAATAGTTACCGCACTGCACAAGGTGGAGGCGGACTACCAGCGCGAAACCGGCAGCGATGAAAGACTGCTGGAATACATCGCGGCCTACGGCTTTGACCAGATTAATGGTCTGGTATCCGTTGAGCTGACCAAGGACGATCAGCGCGGTATTTCTACCCTGGAAGTGGAACAGCGCTGGCGGGAGCAGGTCGGCAGTATTCACGGCGCAGAGGTGCTTGCCATCAGTGGTGACGATGAAGGCGGCTGGGGCCCCGCTATAGCCTTCGATCTCATGCACCGCGACTTTGACACGCTCAAGGTCGCCTCGGATGACTTGGAGCAGGCTTTGCGCCACTACGCAGGCCTCTATGACATTCGCAATGGCGCCGGTGACACCGCTGACGAGTTTCACCTGGATATCATGCCTGAAGCCGAATCTCTGGGGTTGACACGCTATGCCCTGGGCAGCCAGGTGCGTTACGCGTTCTACGGCGCGGAGGCACAACGCATTCAACGCGGTACCGATGAGATCAAGGTAATGGTTCGCTTTCCAAAAGCGGACCGGGAATTGACCAGCACATTAAACAATATGTTTATCCGCACGCCCCAGGGCGACGAGGTACCCTTCGACACGGTTGCCAACCTGGACGTCACTCAGGGTCTGTTGAAAACTACCCATATAAATTTTCAACGGGCTTCTGAGGTTACCGCTGAAGCGGACAGAGTGAGGGTGCAGCCTTCAAAGGTGATAGAAGAGGTCGAGAAAAACGTACTCCCCTCCCTGCTGGAAAAGTATCCCGGGTTGAGCTACAGCGTCTCCGGAATGGCCGACGAGGAGAGAAAGCTGGGGGTGAGCCTGATGGTGGGGTTCGCCCTGGCACTGCTGGGTATCTATGCGTTGCTGGCCATTCCCACAAAATCCTACCTGCAACCCCTGATCATCATGGGTGTGATCCCCTTCGGCATTATCGGTGCCATAGTGGGCCACTGGGTCACCGGGTACGCCTTCAGTATGATGTCGGTCATTGGCGTAATCGCGCTCAGCGGGGTGGTCGTGAACGACAGCCTGTTGCTCGTGGACTACACCAATAGCGCTATGGCCAGGGGCGCAGACCGTTACACCGCTATAACCGAGGCCACCTCCCGCCGCTTCCGGGCGATCATGCTGACCTCCGTAACCACTTTCATGGGGCTGGCGCCCATGCTGCTGGAGCGCACAGTGCAGGCGCAGGACATGATACCAATGGCCATTTCTCTGGCCTTCGGTATTGTCTTTGCCACGGTTATTACCTTGTTGCTGCTGCCCTGCCTATACCTGATGTTGGACGATGTCACACGCTGGTGGGCCGGCAGCGGTGACCACCACAACCCGGCCGCAGATAATAGCGTCATCGCTAGCGAATAGCCCCGCAGGGCAGACAGCGCGCGTAAAGATGGCGCGGGTCTTTCAGAGCAGCCAATTCGGCGGCAGCATCGGCTACCGGTGCCAGCAGGGGCTCCAGCGAAGCACTCAAACCTGAGGCAGACCATATCCGCAAGCTGCCCACTCGATCCGCCAGGGTCTGTAAAATCAATTCCCGCGGCGACAGTGGAAGCGCTACATAATCCACTTCATAGTCCTCCAGCCCCGCTCGGGCCGCAGCGGCATCAATAGCATCCGCCAGCGAGCCGATACCATCCAGCAACCCATTTTCAAGCGCGTCCGGGGCACTCCAGACCCGCCCTTCGGCGAGAGCATCGACTTCTTCGGGGGTCATATCGCGCCCCTCTTGTACCAGATGCCGGAAATTGGCGTAGCTGAAATCCACTCCACTGCGAATAATCGCTGCCACCTGCGGGTTCAGTGGCCGGTCGAGTCGCAGCGACCCGGCCAGATCGGTAGTGCCAACGCCATCCGTGTACACACCGATACGCTCCAGCAGGCGTTCAAAGGTGGGGACCGCCGCAAACACACCTATGCTGCCGGTGATGGTGCCGGGTGTCGCCCAGATTTCATCCGCCTCGGCAGCAATGTAATACCCGCCGGAGGCTGCCACAGCCCCCATCGATATCACCACGGGAATACCGAGCCCCTGGGTTCTGAGCAATTCCTGGCGAATGACTTCTGAAGCGAACACGCTGCCACCACCGCTATTGACCCGCAGGACTAAAGCGCGGACCCCTTCCTGCTCGGTGGTAGCGGCAATAAGATTAGCCAGTGAGTCACCACCGATAGTGCCCGGGGGCTGGTCACCGGTAACAATGTTGCCTACGGCGGTGATCACCGCTACCCGCTCACCCTCCATACCGGTTAGCTGACTGGGGCGCTGGTGGCGCACGTAGCGCTCGAATAGCCTTGCTTCATAGAGGCCATCCTCATTACTCGCACCCACCACTTCCACAAGATAATCATTCACCTCGCTGCGGTTCAGCAGGTCATCCACCAGCCCCGCCTCCAGTGCCAGCGCCGCTGCATTGCCACCCTGCTGTGCCAACAGCTCGGCGAAATTGTTAGCATAGTGATTGACACTGCCCGGCGGCAATTCGCGCTGGGCTTCCACCATGGCGGCGTATTGGCCCCACAGCACCTCCAGCCAACGCTCTGTCACCCGTTTTTCTCCGGGGGACATATCATCGCGCAGAAAGGGCTCTGCGATAGACTTGAATTCGCCCGCATGGAAGACGTGAACATTGACCGACATCTTCTCCAGCGTCTCGCGGTAGTAGTTGCGGTAACTGCTATACCCTTCCAGACCGACACCACCGTAGGAGTTCAGAATAATACTGTCCGCATAACTGGCCAGCAGAAACTGGTCCTGCGTAAAATAATCACCGACAGCAACTACCGGCTTGCCGGTCTCTTTAAATGCTTCCATCGCCTCCGCAATTTCCTGGGTCTTACTGATACCCACATAGCGAAGGTTATCCAGCTCCATCACCAGTGAATTGATCGCCGGATCGTCCTTCGCATAATGGATGGCATCGATGATGTCGCGAAGAAGCATTTCGCGGTCCTCTGGCGCTGGCTCTCCCAATAACGCCTGCAGCGGCTCCACCTGAGACTTCTGGTCCACCACTGTACCGGCCAGGTTGAGCAGGAGCGCGGCTTTCTCCGGTGGCGACTCCTCCCCTCCACCCAGGTAAACAAAATAGACCACAGCAATAAACAGCAAAAACAGTATATTGGACAGTGCCAGCCTGACCCGGGTAATACCGTTCCAGATTGCCGAAAACACCCTGCGCAATAGGGATGGTTTACTCATATTTCAATCTCCTGAACCGATTGGACGAGCGCTGGCCTCGCGAAGTTCCCTGGCGCGCCACCGTACATACATCATCGCGGCAATAAACAAAGTGACTACGGCGGCAGTGCCTATGGCGGCCGGAATATTCCCCGGCAGGGCGAAAAGGCGCTCCACCAATGCTATAAAATACAGCAGACTGACAAAACACAGCCAGATATAAGTCCGCAACCTGTCGCGCAGCATACCCGGTAGAAAAATCAACAGGGGCAGCAGTTTGCCTAGCCAGATTATCCAGGGCAGCTGCATCTGCCAGGCATCAATCAGCTGCTGCACCAGCAAGACCGCCCAGGCAAACCACAGCAAACCGTGCGCTATGGCGCTGGCTGTCCCGCGCTTCACGCTGCGCCACCGGCGGCAAGTCTAGCGACCCGCTCCCCGAGGGCGCGACACAGTGCCGCCTCCCCCTCGTCAAGGGACCGACTGTTGTCAGGGCCGGCCCAATGGGAGGCTCCGTAAGGTGTTCCTCCCGAATTCGTACTCATCAGACCGGCCTCACTGTAGGGCAGGCCCGCCACCACCATACCGTGGTGCAGTAGCGGTAGCAGCATGCTGAGCAGAGTTGACTCCTGGCCACCGTGCAAACTGGATGTCGAGGTGAAAACCCCAGCCGGCTTATCGATCAGCGCACCGCTGAGCCACAGTGCGGAAGTCTGGTCCAGAAAATATTTGAGCGGGGCAGCCATATTGCCGAAACGGGTAGGGCTGCCCATGACCAGCCCGGCGCAGCCACGCAAATCGTCCAGTTCGCAGTAGAGTGGACCGTCACTGGGAATACCATCCGCAGATTGTTCACTGTTCGCGGACACAGACGGCACCGTTCGCAACCTGGCGCAGATGCCCGGAACAAGCTCAATGCCGCGCGCAACCTGCGCAGCCATGGCTGCGGTGGACCCGAGGCGGGAATAGTACAAAACCAATATATAGGATTCGGCCATCAGCCGATCAGTTCCAGCACGTTTTCCGGCGGACGCCCCAGTACCGCCCGCTTGCCCTTAACGACAATCGGGCGCTCGATCAGCTTGGGGTGGGCAGCCATCGCTGCCAACAATTCTTCCTCGCCGGAGTCTTTGCTCAACCCGCAGGCCTTGTAGGCATCCTCTCCCCGCCTGACAAGTTCGGCTGCGGTCAATCCCAACTTGGCCAGCAGCGTCGCTATCTGAGCCGAGTCTGGCCGTGTCTCCAGATAAAGTACAACCCGCGGCTCAATGCCATTTTCCTGCAATAGCGCGAGAGTATTGCGGGATTTCGAACAGCGGGGGTTGTGATATAGGGTGTACTCACTCATGGACTCTTTCCTGAAGTAACAATTACGGCGGCATTAATTCAATCGCTTTTGCGAATGGTCACAGGCACTGATCTCCTGTCCGGTATATCACGCCTCTTCGGCGTAGCGGACAGGGGAGCAGAGTATACCAAAGCCGGAGGCCTGCGACGCTAAACTCACCTGCGCTTTTGGCAAATGTCACTCTCGTGCAGAGGATCAATTGTTCATGCCATAATGCCCGGTATGAATCTTGACTGGCTAAATGTATCTGAGCTCTGGCGGCGCACCCGATATTTACTGTCGCGTTTCAACGCCGATCGGTGTTCGGAAAACTCGGCAGCCCTGACCTACATGAGCCTGTTTGCCCTGGTACCGCTGCTGACGGTGGTGTATACCATGGCATCGGCAGTACCGGCTTTTCAGGGTCTGGAAGTCAAAATGCAGGCCTTCATGTTCGAAAATTTGATGCCGGATACCAACTCGGAGATCAGGGGCTATCTGGACGAATTCTCCCAGCAGGCAAAAAACCTCACCGGGCCGGGCATCATATTCCTGGTAGTAACGGCTGTGTTAATGCTGCGCAATATCGAGAAGGCCTTCAACCAGATCTGGCGGGCCAGCGAAAACCGCAGCCCGGTATCCAGCTTTATGCTGTACTGGGCGGTATTGAGCCTGACGCCGGTTACCATTGGCGCGGCCCTGGCACTGAGCACGTACCTGTCTTCTTTTGCCCATGTACTGAAAGATTACGACGTAATAGGCATGCAGGGATTCATGCTCAAAATCGCCCCGCTTGCACTGAGCACGGCCGGCTTCAGCCTCATATATGCCGCTGTGCCCAACTGCCGGGTGCCGTTCAAACATTGCCTGGTGGGCGGCTTCGTCGCTGCGGCGGCTTTCCACATCGCCAAATCGGTGTTTACCGTCCTGGTGGTGGGGTCCAGTTACACGTTCATTTATGGCGCCTTCGCTGCCGTGCCGTTGTTTTTGCTATGGATATACCTGTCATGGAATATTGTCCTGATGGGTGGCATTCTGGTGCACAGCATGTCCGCGTACCAGAACGAGGAGCAGGCCAACCGCCCACTGGTGCTGAAAGCACTGGATGTGCTCTATCTGTTCTGGCAACGGCAGGAAACAGGACAGGGCGTAGGTGAAATGGAGTTAGTCAGTCGAAGGCACGATATTACCCGCGGGCTGGACAGCGACAGCTGGCAGCAGCTGCGAACGATATTCATGGAGAAAAGGCTGATCGCGGAAAACGATCGCGGTCAATACCTGTTAAGCCGTGATCTGCACAGTGTCAGCCTCAGCCAGCTGAAGGAGTGGGTCAATGGCGAACAGCCCCTGAACGCTGAAGAACCACCGGGAGACCTCGCCTTTCGGCTGGAGGCCTACCGCTTGCTGCAACAGCAGCACAATCAACAACAAAACACCCTCGAAATCAGTCTGGCGGAGCTATTTTCCCGATGAAAGCATGGTACTTTTTACTGGTATTATCGGCACTCTTTGCCTGTAGCCCCGCAGAAAAACCCGGAAATACACTGCAACTGGAAGCGTTGCGCGGCCAGTGGGTTGTCATCAACTACTGGGCTATCTGGTGTAAGCCCTGCATCCAGGAAATTCCCGAACTGAACAAGCTGGCTGAATTGCCCCAGGTGACCGTATTGGGCGTGAACTACGACGGCATCAGCGGCGAGGAGTTGGACCAGCAGTTGCAAAAACTGGGCGTGGCATTCCCCACCTTGTCCACCGACCCGGCGGCCCAACTGGGTGTGCCGCGGCCGGTGGTCCTGCCTACGAGCCTGGTGCTGGACCCCCAGGGAAAACTGCGCCAGACACTGATCGGCCCGCAGACTCTCGAAACCCTTGCCACGGCGACAATCCAGGGTAAGGCATCTGAAAATAAGTGAAAAAAAAGCCGGCCCATTGGGCCGGCAATACAGGAGTCTCACTTGGGAGATTACACTTAGACCTGGATGGAATCTCAAGTGGCGGCGGATGTACCGGCTCTCACCGGTAACAGACGCACGCTACGGCCACAGAAAATAAGACCCGGGTATCATGGCAAAAGTTCCGGCGGCACTAAAAATAAATTTCCGCGTTCACTTTGACAGCGACAACGACTGGAAACAGATTGAAACAACGCTGGGCATAGACAAGAGCTGCAGAGGATACTAGTCTTCATCAGCGAATGCCCGGACTCTCCCCAACAAACCAAGGATAGCCAGTATGAGCAAAATCTACGCCGACAATTCAGCAACGATCGGGGGCACACCGCTGGTCAAAATCAACCATATCAGCGACGGCAATGTCTTCGTTAAACTGGAAAACCGCAATCCTGCCATGTCTGTCAAGTGCCGCATCGGCACCAGTATGGTCATTGCCGCGGAGCAGGATGGCAGCCTGAAACCCGGCATGACCATCGTCGAGCCCACCAGTGGTAATACCGGCATTGCGCTGGCATTTGTCGCCGCCGCACGCGGTTATGGCTGTATCCTCGTGATGCCCAACACCATGAGCCTCGAGCGCCGCATGCTAATGAAGGCGCTGGGAGCGGACGTGGTGCTCACAGATGGCGCCAAGGGTATCCCCGCTGCCATACAGAAGGCTGAGGAAATCATCGCCTCGGAACCGGGCAAGTACTGGGGCCCGCAACAGTTCGAAAACCCAGCAAACCCCGCCATTCACGAACAAACCACTGGCCCCGAAATCTGGGAAGATACCGATGGCGAGATAGATATCCTGGTGTCCGGGGTTGGCACAGGGGGCACGATCACGGGTATCTCTCGCTATATCAAGAACACCTGTGGCAAAGCCATACTCAGCGTGGCAGTTGAACCCGACTCCACTACCATTATCACCGCTGCGAAAGCGGGTACCGAGCCCAGCCACGCACCCCACAAGATACAGGGTATAGGCGCGGGTATCTTACCGGGCAACCTGGATCTCAACATGGTCGACCGGGTAGAACAGGTATCCAGTGAAGACGCCATGGAATGGGCTCACAAACTGATGCAGGAAGAGGGTATTCTCGCGGGTGTTTCTTCTGGCGCTGCCATGGCGGTAGCGCACCGCCTGTCCCAGCAAGAGGAAAATCGCGGCAAGATGATTGTGGCCATTCTTCCGGATTCAGGTGAGCGCTATCTGACATCACCCCTGTTTGCCGGTCAGTTTTCCGATAATGAGACGGTGCAGACGACAATCAGCTAAGCGCACCCCCCAACAATGCCTGCCGCTGCTAGGCGCGCTCACGCAATAGCGTGAGCCGCTTCTTAACCTCTGGCCAGTCGCTGTCAATCACACTGAAGTAGACTGAATCTCGCGCAAAATTACTCTGTACAATCATATGTTTACGCAGAACCCCTTCGCGGGTGGCACCGATTCTTTCCAGCGCACGCTGGGAGCGTAAGTTGCGGGCGTCGGTTTTGAATTCAACCCGCAGACACCTCAGGCGATCAAAAGCGTGCGACAGTAGCAACAGCTTCGCTTCGGTGTTGATACCCGTGCGCTGCCACTCCCGCCCCAACCAGGTCCAACCAATCTCCAGGGCGCGATGTTCAGGGCGAATATTCAGGTAGCGGGTGCTTCCCACCGCTTTGTTCTTGCCGTTCTCCACAATAACGAAGGGCAACTGGTGTGGCGCCTCCACAGCCTCCCCAATCCACTGGCGCACATCCGCCATGTCAATGAAACAGGACCGCGGCATAAACCGCCAGTCGTCAGCCGTACATCCCCGGTTATACAGCCCCTGGGCGTGCTGCTGGTCCAGGGGTTCCAGTCTTATCAGGTCGCCGCGCAACACCACCGGCTCTACGCGGACACCAGGATTCACGGCAGAATAACCGTTGACCCGCTCGTTTTGCGGTCCTCCAGGTCCCGATGCGCCTGCTGTATATCGGCCAATGGGTAGCGCTGACCGATTTCCACACGAATCTGACCCGCTTCGACACGGGAAAAAAGGTCGGCGCAGGACTGGCGCAACTCCTCGGTCGTGGCGGTATAGGTGAACAGTGTCGGCCGCGTCACATACAGGGAGCCTCGAACGGACAGATCTTGCAAATCCAGGGGGTCAGGCAAGCCCGAGGCATTGCCAAAACTCACCATAAGGCCGCGGGGGCGCAGGCAGTCCAACGATATGTCGAAGGTATCCTTGCCCACACCGTCGTAAACCACGGGCAATTTCTCGCCACCGGTAATTTCCATCAGCCGCTCAACAACATTCTCTGTGCGGTAATTGATCACGTGCTTATAGCCATGAGCCAGAGCGAGGGAGGCCTTTTCATCGGACCCCACCGTGCCGATCAGGTTGGCCCCGATACTGTTGCCCCACTGCCCAAATACCAGGCCTACACCGCCGGCTGCGGCATGGAACAGGCAGGTCTCACCCGATTGCAGCGGGTAGGTCCGTTGCAACAGGTATTCGGTGGTCTGTCCTTTGAGCATAATGGCCGCAGCCTGCTCAAAATCGATACCCTCAGGTATGCTTACCAACCGCGCGGCCGGCAGGTTCAGGGCCTCGGAATAGGCGCCAAAGCCCGCAGAGCAATAGGCAACCCGATCACCCACCGCCAGATCAACCCCCTCTCCCACAGCTTCCACAACCCCTGCGCCCTCCAGGCCGATGCCAGTTGGCAAGGGCAGCGGGTAGGCACCGCTGCGATGATAGGTATCTATAAAATTCAGCCCTATGGCCTTATTGACGACCTGTACCATGCCCGGCCCCGGCGGCTCCAGAGCCACGTCCTCCAGCAGCATCACCTCCGGCCCGCCGGTTTCCTGTATCCTGACTGCTTTTACCATGTCTCGACCTCATTAAAACGGCGCTTGATGCGCCACACCACTAGTGTACCTTGTCACACTCAGCGATACATTCCATCCGTCGCGAAAAGGAAACGAACCTTGCTCGAGCAATATGATTTAGACAGGCGACTGCGGCTGGCGCTGGACGGGCTCGGGTTTACTGAGGGCACCGCCGTACAGGAGCAGGTGATTCCCGCTGCGCTCGCAGGGGCAGACCTTGCTATCAGCGCGGAAACCGGCAGCGGTAAAACCCTCGCCTACCTGATACCCACGGTGCAGCGTTTCCTCGCGGCAGGTGCCTCGGGCCACGAGGGCCCCCTGGCACTGGTGCTGGTACCCACCCGGGAGCTGGCACGGCAGGTCTTGAAACACTGCCGGGCACTACTGGGGAAAACGCCGCTGCAGGTCTACGGCATCACCGGCGGTGCCGATTTTCGCTACCAGCAATCCCTCTTCAGGAAAAACCCGGAAATTATCGTGGCGACTCCCGGGCGTCTGCTGGAGCACTGTGAGCGCAAAAGCACCAGTCTGGCTGCTTTGCAAATCCTGGTACTGGATGAGGCGGACCGCATGCTGGATATGGGGTTTCGCGAGGACGTGTTGAAAATTAGCGACTTTTGCGCACCTGAGCGGCAGGTGCTGATGGTCTCCGCCACCCTGAACCACCGAGAACTGGGGTCTATCAGCAAGGCTCTGCTCAAGGCACCGCAAACCATTGCTGTGGATGCGGCACGCCAACCCCACAGCACGATAAACCACCAGCTCATGCTGGCCGATGGGCAGGAGCATAAAGACAAGCTTCTTATCGCCCTGCTGGAAAAAGGCGGGTTCAAGCGGGCGCTGGTATTCGGCAACAAACGCAGCACCGCGATCCGCCTGTCGGGCCTGGTGAAATACCACAAGCTGCGCTGCGCCTGCCTGCATGGAGAAATGACGACCGAGGACCGCCGGGAAGTGGTGACCCGATTTAACGATGGCAAGTTGTCAGTAGTGTGCGCCAGCGACGTGGCTGCCCGGGGCCTGGATGTAAAAGATATCGACCTTGTCATCAATTACGACCTGCCCCACAGCGGCGACGACTATTTGCACCGCACCGGCCGCACCGGCAGGGCCGGGGCAAGTGGGCTCGCCCTGTCACTGGTGACGAGCACTGACTGGAACCTGATGATCAGTATCGAACGCTATCTCAAACTGAGCTTCGAGCGGCGCAGCCTGCCGGGTCTTAAAGCCCGATTCAGCGGCCCGAAAAAACAAAAAGCCTCTGGCAAGGCAGCAGGCGGCAAAAAGAAGAAGCCGAAATCAGCGGAGGCGAAAACCAGGTCGCGCCAGCGCAACAAAAAAAATGTGGGCAAACCAGCGAGCAAGAGCACCGCACAAAATGACGGCTTCGCGCCGCTAATGAAAAAGAAAAGTCCCTGGAAGGCGCCGGATACCGAGTAATGCGTACCTTCCTGGCCCTGGAACCGCCGGGCGAGAATGCCATGCAAATCGCCGACTGGCGCGACCGGCAGTTCGGTCACGTGGGGAGGCCTGTTCCGCCAGCCAATTTCCACCTCACGCTGGCATTTATCGGCGAGCTATCAGAGAGCGCCCTGGAACGGCTGTGCCTGACAACGGAGGCATGGCTGGCAGATGGCGGACCTCCGGGTGGAGAAATACTTCTGGACTGCACCGGCTACTGGCCAAAGCCCGGTATTTACTGGCTGGGCCCCCATAAGTGGCCAGAGACTCTGTCGCAACTGGCGGGGAAACTTCGTCACCTGACTAGTGCGGTCGGCGCGAGGCGGGACCGCAATGCCTTTCGCCCCCATGTCACCCTGTTTCGCAACTGCAGCTCAGCCCCCCCTGTCACGGCCCCTGCCATCAGCTGGCAATACCGCCACTTCACGCTGTTCGAGTCCAGGCAGGGGAAAACCGGGGTCAGCTACCACCCGCTGCAACACTGGGAACTGGCACCCCAGGATAATTAAGTCGCAGACTATGCGGGGTTCGCCCGGATTGCGCTAGAATCACACCCCTGACCAGACAACGGAATCTCACACAATGCCCAACCCCCTGCTGGAACAACACGCCCTGCCGCCATTTTCACGCATAACAAGCGCCGACGTAGAGCCCGCCATAACGCATTTGATCGAACGCAACAAACAGGCTATAGAAGCGCTGCTGGCAGACGGTGGCAATTTCAGCTGGGAGTCGCTGTGGGAGCCTATTGAGCAGATGGAGGACGAACTCGCTCAGGCCTGGTCACCGGTCTCACATCTCAACAGCGTGGCAAATAGCGAAAAAATGCGTGCGGCGTACAACACCTGCCTACCGCTGCTGTCAGAGTACAGTACCTGGAGTGGCCAACACGACGGCCTCTATGAGGCTTACCGACAAATCGGCGAAGGTGAAGACTTTGCCGCGCTGGACAGCGCCCGGCAAAAGGCCATTATGAATGTGCTGCGCGATTTTCGCCTTGCAGGTGTGGCCCTGCCGCAAGCACAGAAAAAGCAATTTGCCAAATTGCGCAAACGCCTGTCAGAGCTGGGCAGCAAGTTTAGCGACAATGTGCTGGACGCCACCAACGCGTGGTCGATGCAGGTGAGCGCCGAACGTCTGGCGGGCTTGCCGGCGACCGCCCTGGCTAATGCAAAGCAGGCGGCAGAGCACGCGGGTACAGAGGGTTATCTGATCACTCTGGAATTTCCTTCCTTCTACCCGGTTCTGGCCTACTGTGAAGACGCCCGCCTGCGAGAAGAGGTCTATCGGGCCAATAGTACGCGCGCCTCAGACGAGGGCCCCAATGCGGGCGAGTGGGACAACGGCCATACTATGGAGGAAATTCTCACGCTGCGGCAGGAGCTGTCACAGCTTCTCGGCTTCGCCAATTATGCCGAATTATCGCTACAGACCAAGATGGCGGAAAGTCCGGCCCAGGTCAGGGAATTTATAGAGGAATTGTCAGAGCAATCCCGGGCTCAGGCCCAGGCTGAGTGGTTGGAACTGCAGGAGTTTGCCCGCAGGGAATACCGTGCTGAAACTATCAACGCCTGGGATGTGACATTCTACAGTGAAAAGCTGCGTGAGAGCCGCTACCAGGTATCGCAGGAAGACATTCGCCCCTATCTGCCAGTGAACAGGGTGCTGCCTGGCCTGTTCGAAGTGGTCGAGCGGTTGTACGGCGTGACTGTGCGTGAAGTACAGGACTTCGACAGTTACCACCCGGATGCCCGCCTGTTTGAATTACTCAGGGGCGGAGAAATTATCGCCCGTTTTTACCTGGACCTGTACGCAAGAGCACAAAAGCGGGGCGGTGCCTGGATGGACAATTGCCGTGACCGCCGCATCGCCGATGACCAGCTGCAGGTTCCTGTAGCCTACCTGGTGTGCAACTTCACGCCTCCGGTGGGAGACGCCCCCGCCCTGCTGAGCCACAACGAGCTGACGACCCTGTTCCACGAGTTTGGCCACGGCCTGCACCACATGCTGACAAAACAGACTGTGGCATCTGTATCGGGAATCAATGGCGTCGCCTGGGATGCAGTGGAACTGCCGAGTCAATTCCTGGAAAACTGGTGTTGGGAGCCCGCGGCGCTGGCTTTGATCTCAGGCCACCACGAGACTGGCGAGCCACTACCCGAACACCTGCTGGACAAAATGCTGGCCGCACGCAACTTCCAGTCGGCGATGATGATGGCACGCCAGCTGGAACTCGCCCTGTTTGATCTGCGTCTGCACAGCGAGTGGTCCGGTGCTCAAGGCAGCTCGGTGGCAACCATACTGAAAGAGGTACGCGATCAGGTGGCCGTTGTTATTCCACCGGCGTTCAACCGTTTCCAGCACAGTTTTTCCCACATCTTTGCCGGCGGCTATGCGGCCGGTTATTACAGTTACAAATGGGCGGAGGTGCTGTCGGCTGATGCATTCTCGCGCTTCGAGGAAGAAGGTATTTTCAATCGGAATACCGGGGATGATTTCAGAACACATATCCTCGAGGCTGGCGGCTCGAAAGACGCGATGGAATTATTCGTCGCCTTCCGCGGGCGTGAACCGGATATCGAACCATTGCTGCGGCACAGCGGTATTGTTGCGAAAAACGCTGCCTGACCACCACTCGGCACACTCAATGGTGTCAGGCAGGACGCCAACTGGCGCACCCCTTCTGGCCGGGGCCGGAGGCGACACAAAGCTCAACTTCCCGCAGATCATCGTCGGCCGAGAGCGCCAGCAAACCTTTGAGAAGATAGCGGGAAAACTCTTCTACCGTGGCATTGCGGATGGGCAGAACCAGAGTGTCACTGCGCAGGAACTGCATTTGAACGCCGGCGAAGGTCACGCGGTAATAGGCGCCATCTTCCTCAATCTGCTGATATGGCGACTCGCCGGCGAGCACCATGTATTCATCCAGCTTCTCACACAGTGTTCCCAAACGGTTTTTGTAAACTTTGTAGTCGGCAGCAAAACCATTGTCACCCATGGGTGCAACGATACGCGCTGATACCGAGTAGTTGTGCCCGTGCAGTCGCTCGCGCTCGGTGGCCGAAAATATGGTGAAGTGTGCCGCGGAAAACTTGTGCCGCTCCTTGTCGATGTACAGGGTAGTCAATTGTTCCATGAATATTTTCAGTCCGCGTCGGTGAGGCCACCATTGTTACGCTTGACCCGGCATCACGCAACCACGGCAGCCGACAGAAGCGGTGCGGTGCGATACACTAGCTCGCGTTAATCCAGGGGAATCAATGTATGAGAATGGCCATAATCAGCGGCGCTAGCGTCGGTATCGGCAGGGCCACGGCAGAAGCCTTTCTAGCGGAAGGCTTCCAGGTATATAACCTGTCGCGGCGCACCTGCCCGCTGCCAGCCGTCAATAATCTCAGCTGCAACCTGTCTGATCCGGAGTCTATCCGCCGCGCCTGCAAGGTGCTGGAAGGTGCACTCGACGGCTGCGAATCTGTAGCTCTGGTGCACAATGCCAGCCAGATGCTCAAAGATTCCGCAGGCGACTGTGACAGCGACAGCTTGCGCCAGGTTCTGGAGACCAATGTAGTCGCCATTAACAGCCTGAATCAGCACTTGTTGCAGCTTTTGCCGCGCAGCTCCAGCATAGTGTATGTGGGGTCTACCCTGTCCGAAAAGGCCGTATCCAACTCCTTCAGCTATGTGCTCAGCAAGCACGCCCAGCTGGGCATGATGCGCGCGACCTGCCAGGATCTGATGGGCAGCGGCATTCACACTGCACTGGTCTGCCCGGGCTTTACTGATACTGAAATGCTGCGCACCCACCTGAGCGCAGACCCGGAAGTAGAACGAATAGTCGCCAGCATGAACAGCTTCGACCGGCTGATCGAACCCAGTGAAATTGCCGAACTCATTCGCTGGGCACACCACAACCCGGTGATCAACGGCGCAGTGTTGCACGCCAACCTGGGGCAGAAGGAGAGCTGATGCTTTATGTAGCAGACTTGCGCGAGAGACGGGAGCGCACTTTCCTGGTGCTGGCAGGATTCTTCCTATGTTCCATGACGCTGCTCAACGTCATCGGTATCACCCGGTTTATCCAGATAGGGCCAATGGCGCTCGCGGTGGGTGTTTTGCCCTATCCCCTGACTTTTCTCTGCACAGACCTCATCTGTGAGCTGTACGGTAAATCACGCGCGACTTTCCTGGTGACTGTCGGTCTTGGGTTAAACGTGTTTATCCTGCTGATTCTCACGCTTGGCAACATCATCCCCGCCGTACCCGCCGACACCATGCCGCCCTGGCAGGTACTGCAACTGGCGGCACCGGTTGCGCTCCCCACCGGTGAAGTCGTTGAAAACAGTGTGGGCCTGTACCAGCTGATTTACGCCACCACATCCGGCGCCATGGTGGCCTCTATGCTCGCCTATGTCACCGCCCAGTACTGCGACGTACAGCTCTTTCACTTCTGGAAGCGCGTCACCAAAGGCAAACACCTGTGGATACGCAACAACTTCAGCACCCTGATGAGCCAGATGGTTGATTCAGTAATGGTAATTTCAGTCACCTTCGGCGCCGCCTACTTTCGTGGTGACATGGCATTCCAGACCCTGCTGGTGCTGGTGGGCAGCAACTACTTGTTCAAGGCCAGCGTAGCACTACTGGATACGGGACCGCTGTACTTGCTGGTGGGCTACCTGCGCCGCTACCTGCAACTGCCCGGTACGGAGACAGTCGCGACGGTTGTCGACCCTGTATCGCCGAGCTAACACCAGCCGCCTGGCGCCTACGCGACCTCCACAATTTTTACCATTTGCTCCGGGATTTCGCCGCGGAACTCACGAAGCAGTTTTTCCCGCTGAGGTACCAGTAACTCACGGTTGCGATCCTTCACATGCCCGAAGCCCCGCAGCTTGGCCGGCAGCCGCGCCAGTTCCAGTGCCACCAGATAGTTTGACTCATTCAGACCCACCAGCAGTGTGTCGAGTAACTGCCGATAATCGTCCAGGTCAGCGCGCTCCTGACGGCGTTCTTCCGTTTTGCCGAAGACATCCAACGGCGTGCCCCGCAGCACTTTCAGGCGCGCGAGCAAGCCAAATGCCGGCATTATCCAGGGACCGAATTCCTGCTTGATCAGATGCCCGCTGTCGGGGTCGCGCTTGCTGAACAGGGGTGGTGCGAGATTGAAACGCAATTCAAAGTCACCTTCAAACTTGTTCCGTAGCTTGCGTTCAAACTCGCCGTCGCTGTACAACCGCGCAACCTCATACTCATCCTTGATGGCCATCAAACGGTATAGCTGACGCGCTACCGCCAGGGTCATGGAGTCGGGCTCATCGCTGCGCGGATCAACTGTTCGAACTCGGGCCACCTCCTCCTCGTAGCGCTGGGCGTAGGTGGGGTTCTGGTAGGCAGTGAGCCTCTGCTGGCGATCGGCAATAAGCTCATCCAGGGTCGGCGGCGCTGTCTCTGCTTCTGCTGTATCCAGCAGCTGCAACACTTGTTCGGGTTCATTGGCGTAGCGCCGGCCCCACAGAAAGGCCTGCAAATTGAAATTGACCGACACGCCATTCAGTTCAATGGCCTCCTCAAGAGCCTCGGCAGACACCGGTACCAAACCCCGTTGCCAGGCAAATCCCAACAGGAACAGATTGCTGGCGATTGAATCTCCCAGTAACGCGGTGGCAATCCGCGTGGAATCAAGGAAATGGCAACCCGCCTCCCCGACCTCGGTTTCGATCTTGTCCCGCATCGCGCGGGTTGGAAACTTCGCATCCGGGTCCAGTACAAAAGCGGCTGTGGGAACCTCTGCCTCGTTTACAACCGCGTAAGTCCGCCCCTGGGCAACCTTACCCATGGACTCGTAGGTAGTCGTCACCACCAGGTCGCAACCCAGCAGCAGGTCGGCTTCGCCCGCAGGAATACGCACTGCCTTGATGTCCTGCTGGTTTTCGCTGACCCGCACATGGCTTACCACTGCGCCAAACTTCTGGGCGAGCCCGGTCTGGTTCATGGTGGCGCAGCCCTTGCCCTCGATATGCGCTGCCATGGCGATAAGCGCTGTCACCGTGAGCACGCCAGTGCCGCCCACACCTGTGACCACTGTGTTCCAGGGCCGCGCCAGTGAGGGCATGGCCGGCTCCGGAAGCGGTGCAAACAGGGTATCGATATCCGGCAATGTGACGGTGGGCTTTTTGAGCTCTCCCCCCAGCACCGTGACGAAACTCGGGCAAAAGCCCTTGGCACAGCTGTAATCTTTATTACAGGCGCTCTGGTCGATTTGTCGTTTGCGACCCAGCGGAGTGTCCTTGGGTATTACCGAAAGGCAGTTTGACTTGATACTGCAATCACCGCAGCCCTCGCAAACTTCGTCATTGATAAACAGGCGTTTGTGCGGATCCTCCGCAATCCCTTTCTTGCGACGCCGGCGCAACTCTGCGGCACAGGTTTGCTGATAAATAATCACCGAGGTACCACGGTACTCGCGTAATTCCTTCTGCACCGCGTCCAGCTCGTCCCTGTGATGCAGGCTATAGCCGGGGACACTGCCAAAACGGCCACGCCACCGGCCCGGGTCATTGCTGATCAACGCCAGACGGCGCACGCCCTCACCCCGCAACTGGTATATCAGGTCTTCCACCTTGAGGGTGCCATCGATGGGCTGGCCCCCGGTCATGGCGACAGCATCGTTATAGAGAATTTTGTAGGTGATATTCACCCCGGCGGATACCGCGGCTCGAATAGCGAGTATGCCCGAGTGGAAATACGTGCCATCACCCAGATTCTGGAAAACATGTTTGGTTTCGGTAAAATGTGCCTGGCCGATCCAGGTGGCGCCCTCTCCGCCCATCTGGGTAAAGGTATCGGTTTCCCTGTCTGGCATCCAGGTCGCCATATAGTGACAGCCAATGCCGCCCAGAGCATGGCTGCCCTCGGGTACCCGCGTGGATGTATTGTGAGGGCAACCTGAGCAGAAGTGCGGTACCCGCTCGATAATATCGCGCGGGGTGGCCAGTGACTCCTCCTTGCGCTCTATCCAGCGAATGCGTGCATCCATCGTTTCCGAACTGTAGAACCGGCGGATACGACTGGCTATCGCAAGCGCCACCATAGCTGGCGTCAGCTCGGCCAGGTTGGGCAGCAAATCGCGACCGTTCTCGTCAAACTCGCCTATCACCCTGGGACGCGCCGCAACCGGCTGGTTGTAGAGCTGGCCGGTAATCTGGTCTTCGATAATGGAGCGCTTCTCCTCCACCACCAGAATCTCCTCCAGGCCCTCGGCAAAATCGTGCGTAGAACGGGGTTCCAGCGGCCAGGGCATGCCTACCTTGTACACACGTAAACCGATTTCCGCCGCCACGGCATCGGTAATACCCATGTCCTCCAGGGCCTGCATCACATCCAGATAGGCCTTGCCACTGGTGATAATGCCAAAGCGCGGATTGGGGCTGTCCACCACGATGCGATTGATGCCATTTGCTCTGGCAAATTCCCGGGCGGCGTAAATCTTGTATTTGTTGAGGCGCAGTTCCTGTTCCAGTGGCTTGTCTGGCCAGCGCGCATGTACGCCATCGGCGGGCAGAGCAAAGTCCTGCGGAATCACAATTTCGACGCGCTCCGGGTCAATATCTGCAGATATTGCCGAATCCATATTTTCCGTGATGGCCTTCAGGGCCACCCAGCAACCACTGTAGCGCGACAGCTCCCAGCCAAACACGCCAAGGTCCAGTACTTCCTGCACGTTGGCGGGACTGAGCACGGGTACGGATGCACCGATAAACATATGTTCGGACTGATGCGGTAAAGTGGATGACTTGCAGGCGTGATCATCTCCCGCTACGGCCAACACCCCGCCGTATTTCGAGGTGCCGAAGGCATTGGCATGCTTGATCACGTCCATGCTGCGATCAACACCCGGACCTTTGCCGTACCACATACCAAATACGCCATCGTATTTGGCACCGGCAAAAAGGTTGGTCTGCTGGCTGCCCCACACGGCAGTGGCCGCGAGATCCTCATTTATCCCGGGCTGGAAATAGACGTTGTGCTTATCCAGCCAGGGTTTGGCCTTCCACATTGCCTGATCCACACCACCGACAGGTGACCCCCTATAACCGGAGATAAACGCCGCGGTATTGAGCCCCCGCTGCTGATCGCGCTGGTGCTGTAACATGGGCAGTCTTACCAGCGCCTCGATGCCCGTCATATAAGCCCGGGTGGCATCCAATGCGTATTTGTCATTGAGTGAGACTTTGCTCGATCGTTTCAGCTGAGCCATTGTCACCTTACTCCACCGTTTTGTTTATACGGGTATTGTCCGGTAAATTTCGCTAAATTGTCAGTCGAATCTTCCTGTGGGCTGGCGCGATTGTGGAAAATAGCTTTAGTATGCCCTTACATTGTAAGAATAGACGTTTCTCCTGCAGTCGCAGCATGACGTTCCGTCGGAAATGGATACGATAGTGATAGAGAGTAAACTACCCCATGTCGGCACCACAATTTTTACCCGCATGTCAGCCCTGGCTGACGAGTGCGACGCCCTCAATTTGTCGCAGGGCTTTCCCGATTTCGATGCACCGGAACCCCTGAGAGCGTCTTTGGCACGCCATGTTATGGCAGGGCACAACCAGTACGCGCCGATGGCAGGTGTTATGCAGCTGCGAGAACAACTCGCGATGCAACTGATGCTGCACCGCCAGGTCCACAGCGATCCAGACACCGAAATCACTGTAGTGCCCGGCGCTACAGAGGGCATCTTTTGTGCAGTAATGGCCTGCGTCCGTCCCGGCGACGAGGTCATCGTGTTTGATCCCTGCTATGACAGCTACCCTCCCGCAGTCGAGCTGGCCGGAGGCAGGGCGATACATGTTCCCCTGACACCGGGAAGTTTCGCGCTGGACCGCGATGCTCTGGAGGCCGCGCTCTCCCAGCGCACCAGGCTTATTATGATCAACTCACCCCACAACCCCACCGGCAGCATACTGTCGAAAAGTGATATGCTCTACCTTGAGGCGTTGGTGGAACAGCGGAACCTGCTGGTCCTCAGTGACGAAGTGTACGAACACCTGGTGTTCGACAACGGCAGACACCACAGCGCGCTGCAATTTCCCGCTCTGCGTGCCCGCAGCTTTGTTCTTTTTTCTTTCGGCAAAACATTCAGCGTTACCGGCTGGAAGACTGGATATTGTGTGGCACCAGCAAAGCTGACTGCGGAAATGCGCAAAGTTCACCAGTTCGTCTCCTTTGTGGCGGTCACCCCCGTACAACTGGCGCTGGCTGATTTTCTGGCAGCTGAACCCGATTATCCGGCCACCCTGGCTGGCTTTTACCAGCGCAAGCGCGATCTGTTCTGCGAGACGCTGCACAACTCCCGCTTCAAACTTACGCCCAGTTCGGGCACCTACTTCCAGCTTCTGGACTACAGCGCGATATGCGAGGCCCCGGATACCGAGCTGTGTGAACAGTGGACAAGGCAGCATGGCGTTGCCTCAATTCCTATCTCAATTTTCTACGAACAGCCACCGAAGCAGTATTTTCTGAGGCTTTGCTTTGCCAAGAGTGACCAGGTACTGAAGACCGCAGCGGAGCGTCTATGCAAGATTTAAGTGTCACCCTGATTCAATGCGAACTGGCCTGGGAGCAGCCTGCGGATAACCGGCAACAGATCGGTGACATCATACATAATCTCGACGAGCACACAGATCTCATCCTGCTGCCAGAGATGTTTACCACCGGATTTTCCATGAACGCACTGGCCAACGCCGAACTTCCGGGAGGTGACACCGAACAGTGGCTGCAGCAGCTGGCAAAGCGCCTCAATTGCGCCATCACCGGGAGTATTGCGGTGCGGGCAGACAACGGCGTATACAACCGCATGTTGTTTGCTACACCAGCAGGTGTCGCCCACTACGACAAGCGCCACCTCTTTCGCATGGCGAACGAACACAAGCGCTACTTACCTGGCGCTGAGCGCGTCATCGTCAATTGGCGCGATTGGCGGATTCTGCTGCAGGTCTGCTATGACCTGCGTTTTCCTGTATTCAGCCGCAACAGAGAGGATTACGACCTGGCCCTCTATGTGGCGAACTGGCCGGCACCGCGACGCCAGCACTGGCGCCAGCTGCTGTCGGCCAGGGCAATAGAAAACCTGGCCTGTGTGGTGGGTGTGAACAGGATCGGGAGCGACGCAAGAGGGCTGGACTACAGTGGCGACAGTCTCGCCGTCGGAGCAGACGGGGTTATATTGCGGGACATGACAAACGAAAGCGGCGCCGCCAGGGTTGTCCTGAGCGGCGCCGCGTTACAAAGCTATCGAGAAAGCTTTCCCTGCCAGTTGGACGCAGATAGCTTCCAACTGGACTGAGCGGAATTATTCCTCGTATTCGACTTCCAGAGAGGCCATAACACGGCGGTTCTCGGCGCGACCTTCAGCAGAATCGTTGCTGGCAACCGGATTAGATTCACCGAAACCAACTGCTTTCAAACGCGAGGGTGCGATACCGTAGGTTTTAACCAGCATATCCACTACGGCCTGGGCACGACGCTGAGACAGGCCCTGGTTGTAGGTAGCGTCACCGACACTGTCGGTGTAGCCGTCGATACTCACGTCAACCTGGTCAAAACGCTTGAGGAACTTGGCCAGTTCGCCCAGATCAGTGAAATACTTTTCCTGGACCGTGCTTGAATCAAAGGCAAAGTTAACTTTCAACTTGATAGAAGCCACCTGGGCAACTGGCAGCGGACAACCCGTTGAATCGACACGGGTGTTCGGCGGGGTGTTCAGGCAGGCGTCAAACTCATCACATACACCGTCACCATCACCGTCGGCACAGGCCGTTGACTGAGCAACCGGGGCAGGTGAGACGTTGCCGAGGTAATAGTTCAAACCCAGATAGGCAATAGTGTCGTTGTTGCTCTTGTCCACGTTGTAGATCGTACGCGCGTCCAGGCTGGCGCTAAAACGGGAAGTGAGCATCCAGCGAACACCCAAGCCTGCATTAATCGTTGTATCTTCTTCTTTTTCCCCGCCGGCGCGGTTCGGATCCATCGAGAAGTAACCGGCACCCACAACCGCGTAGGGCCGCAGTCGCGTGCCCTGGGCAATGCTGGCTGCCTCATCAACGATATAACTGCCGCCATAATACTTCATGCCCAGATTTGCCAGGGTCACTTCGGTATCGGTACCGGGAAAATTTTCATTATTTGCATCGTCCTGAGCGAATGAAATTTCCGCCGCCCAAGCGTCACTGAATGCCCATTCCAGGCCTACCCAGGGAGTGTTCATATCCTGCAGGTCACGGTCACTGGAAAAGTACCAGTGCGCGGCACCAGCATTCAGGGTGATCGGTGTCTCGGCCAAGGCGGAGGGGGCCAGACTGGTGAGAACGAACCCTACCGCAGCTCCTGCAGCCAGAATCTGTTTTTTCATTTTTTTGGAACTCCTGTTCTAGATTGGGTAATACGCGCAAAAGCATAGCATTGGCGTGTGCCAATTCCAGTTTATTTTTGTGGTTATATTACGCTATCGAATTCATCGAGACCACAGCCCGCTTACCAGCCGAGAACACGCTTCACAAAGGGAATTGACAGCGCTCGCTGCTCAATCAGCGAGGCATCATCAAGTTTGTCCAACAGATCCAACAGAGCCTCTGTGTCTCTGGTAGAGCGAATCACAATATAGCTGCATACCTCACGACTCAGGGAAAGTCCGCGACGAGCAGCTCGAAACTGCAGAATTGCGATTTTTTCATCGTCCTGCGCCTCGCTGAGCTGATACACGATCCCCCAGGCCAGTCGCGATCGCAAGTCCGGCAAGTTTACCGCCAGAGCACGGGGAGCAGCGTTACCCGCGACCAGCAGCTTGCACCCCTGGTCGCGGGCCCGATTGCACAGGTTAAACAACGCCAGTTCCCAGTCTGCCCGCTCCAGCACCCGGTCCACATCGTCCAGGCAGACCAGATCCAGAGTCTCGATACTCTGCAGCACGTGCGCTGGCTCATAATCCACCAGCTCACCCAATGGCAAGTAGATGGCGTTCCCTCCCGCAAGATGGCAACTCGCCTGCAACAGGTGGGACTTACCCGATCCCGCGCCACCAAAAAGATAAATAATCGCCTCGCCTGCTGCCGAGACCTGCTGCTGTAATGCGCTAATCAGCGCTCGCGCGGCAGGCTGGGGCAGAAAGTTGTCGAAGGTAGCCTCGTCTTTTAGCCGCACTGGCAGAGGCAATTGCCGCTGACGGGTAATACTCACTCAACTACCACCATAAATATCACTCGCACGATAGTGACTGAGCGCATGTCGCAGGAACACCATGACCACGGCCGCAACCGGCAGCGCCACCACCACACCGACAAACCCCGCCATCTGCCCTCCCACCATCAAGGCAAAGATTACAGCAACAGGGTGCAGGCCGATGCGATCCCCCACCAACACCGGAGTCAGTATCATGCTTTCGATTGCCTGGCCTATGCCGAAAACCAGCAGTACCCACAGCAGTACGCTCCACTCTCCGAACTGGGCATAGGCGGCGATACAGGAGGCCACAACCCCGACGGCGAACCCCAAATAGGGAACAATACTCGCCAGGCCAGCTACTACACCCAGCAGCAGCGCGAGTTGGAGGCCAACCAGCCATAAACCGAAGCCGTAGACGACGCTGAGTGTACACATCACCAGAAACTGCCCTCTCAGGAACGCGCCCACAACCTCGTCCGCCTCGGCGACTATGTGGGACGCCTTGTCCTGCCACACCAGTGGCAGCACCCCCAGCGCTTTCGCCACTAACCGGTCCCAGTCACGCATAAGATAAAACGCCACCACAGGCACCAGCGCCAGATTGGCCATTGCCAGTAGCAAAGACGCACCGGAGCCGGAGAGTTTCACCAGAGTCTGGGCAGTAAACTTTCCCAGGGACTGCCAGTGATCAGCCAATTGTCCAGACCAATTCAGCTGTGGCAGGCGCTCCAAAGGCAAATCAAATTTTCGCTGTATCCATGGCAGCGTCTCCTGGGTGAGCCAGGAATACATTGCGGGTATCTTGGCCAGCAGCAAGTCCAACTGATTCAATAGAAGAGGCACGGCGAGAACAAAGGCGATTGCCACCAACGTGGAGAAAACGAAGAAGACTATCGCCACCCCCAGAGTGCGACTGATACGCCGCCGCGCCAGCAGATCTACCAACGGATCGCCCAGGTACGCAACCAGCGAACCGAGGACAAAGGGCAGCAGTATCGGCTGCAACAGATAGAACAACAGCGCCGCGACCGCGCCGACAGCCAGCGCAATGGACCAGCGATTCACTAGGCTAACCGGTTCAGGGCCTATTTCTGCCATTGGTAGTTCAGTTCTGCCGCGCCGACAGTGCCGGGTGGCACATCTGGCAGGGGAATCAGTCGTTTATTGAGTTCTATGAGCGTGGCCAACCGGGCGGCATCGGCCTGCGCCTGCAGGCGCAATAGTATGGTATCCCCCTGCACCGTCTCTATATTCGCGTGCTCCACAAGTTCCAGGCCCTCCAGCCATGCAACAATCGCCGCGTAATCCGTGTACCCGGTCACACCGGTTACCGACAGGGTCAGGCCGCCGTCATTGGTCGTCGCCGCCACCGCATACCGCGCGGACATCGCGTCTGCCGCCAGGGCAACGCCCTGACGCAGAAAATCCTCCTCATTTTCCGCCGTTAAGGGCCGTGCTACCCGCTCATCCTCCCGCAGATAGACCCACTCTCCCGCCACCTGACCGTTTGCAAGTCGCGCCAGCCGTCCCGCGAGGATGTTTTCGAGATGATACCGGGCCGAGGCCTCCAACAGTGCGGTGCTATCCAGACTCCAGGCCTGGCTGGTGCCTAGCGCAGCGGAATCCGACAGGTCGTAAAGCGGCAGTTGTACTGGCACACCGCGGCGGGAAAATTCAGCACTCAGGGCGGCTACCAACCCCGGTGCAGTTTCACCATTGACGTATTGGCGGCGACCGGTATCCTCCTCAACAAGCCAGAGCAGGACCACTGGCCGGTTTGCAGTCCACAGGGGGAGTTCCGCTGCAATAACCGTTTGCGTGATATAGCTACTGTCAAACAGCACTTTTACCTGAAGCGCCCCACCAGATGCCGGATTGCGGCTGTACGCATAGCGCTGAATATGCTCCCTGGCCCCGCCCAGGGCCTCCTTAATCACCGGATTGCCCAGCACTTCAGCGTTCCCGGACACCTTCACCAACACTTCGGACAGGCCCAACCTGGAGGCGCGCACCAGTTCAGCAGATGACTGGTCGGCGACAGCGACCTCGGCCGAGTACATATCCCGAATCAACTCGGCCCTGACAGGACCGGTGAAAACCAATAGCGCCAGGGCGACCCCCAAATAGCGCACAAGCAGCTCGCTCAAACTTCTCTCCCAGCCCAATAGCAAAAGTGCATTGTAGCAGGACTGCCAGCCAGCAGTGAAAGAGCAAAATTATCCCGCGCAGGATGATCTGGATCGGGTTTGCCGCTAGAATAGCCGCCCTTCACCCTTCTCCCAAATGCCAGTGGAAACAAGCTCCCATGAATGACGACAACGGGCAAAGCTCTCTCAGTTACAAGGATGCCGGCGTTGATATAGATGCCGGCAACGCACTGGTTGAGAGGATCAAGAAGATCTCGAAGCGCACCACCAGGCCCGAAGTGCTGGGGGGGCTTGGCGGCTTCGGCGCTCTGTGCGAACTTCCCGAAGGCTATCGCCAGCCAGTGCTGGTTGCCGGCACTGACGGTGTCGGCACCAAACTACGACTGGCCATGGACATGGGCATACATGACACTATCGGCATTGACCTGGTGGCCATGTGTGTCAACGATCTGGTGGTGGCCGGTGCCGAGCCGCTCATGTTTCTGGATTACTACGCCACTGGCGGCCTCAATGTGGATACCGCGGCGGATGTCGTCACCGGTATCGGAGCCGGTTGTGAACTGGCCGGCTGCGCCCTGGTGGGCGGGGAAACGGCCGAAATGCCCGGTATGTATGACGGTGAAGACTATGACCTGGCCGGTTTTTGCGTCGGGGTAGTGGAAAAATCGAAAATTATCGATGGCAGCACGGTGGCGCCGGGCGATGTACTGCTCGGGATTGCCAGCAGCGGCCCCCACTCCAACGGCTACTCTCTCATCCGCAAAATTCTAGAGCGCAGCGGTGCCGACCTGGCACAACCCATGGGAGCATCGACTCTCGGAGAGTCCCTGCTGACGCCGACCACTATTTATGTGAAAGCCCTGCTGGCCCTGTTCCAACAGATCGATGTGAAGGCCCTCTCCCACATCACCGGCGGTGGCCTGCTGGAAAACCTGCCCCGGGTGTTACCCGACGGCTGCAGCGCGAAAATCGATACCGCCAGCTGGGATTGGCCCCCGGTATTCCACTGGCTACAGGAGCAGGGAAATGTGGCATCGCGGGAAATGTACCGCACCTTCAATTGCGGCGTTGGCATGGTTATTTGCGTGGCCGAAGGGGACAGCAATACTGCCATTGCGCAACTGACAGCCGCAGGCCACCCGACCTGGCAGATAGGGCGTATTGGCGAGGGCGCCAACGAGGTAGAGTTGCTGCAGTGAAACCGGACTCCAGGGCCCGGCTGGCTATCCTTATTTCTGGCCGCGGGAGCAATCTACAGGCCTTTATCGATGCCTGTGAGTGCCAGGCCCTACACGCCGAAATAGCGGTTGTCATCAGCAACAACCCCGACGCAGAAGGCCTGGAAAAAGCCGCAAACGCCGGCATCCCCACACGTTGTATTGACCACCGCGGTTATTCCAGCCGTGAGAGTTTCGACACGGCGCTGCTTGAAGAAGTGCAAAGTTGGGCTGCGGACGCCGTCATCCTGGCAGGATTCATGCGTATTCTCACACCTGTCTTTATCCAGCCCTTCAGCGGCTGTTTATTGAACGTTCACCCCTCGCTGCTACCCAGGTATCCGGGATTACATACGCACCAGCGGGCGCTTGACGCTGGGGATAGTCAAGGTGGCGTTACAGTGCATTTTGTCACCTTGGAACTGGACGGTGGACCGCCTATCATCCAGGCAAGGGTACCTATTCTGCCAGGTGATACAGCACAGACACTGGCTGATCGGGTCATCGAAAAAGAGCACCTTATTTATCCGCTGGCGGCGCAATGGCTTATTGAAAGGCGCCTGCAGCTAACCAACAATGGAGCCTGCCTGGATGGTGAGCCGATACCGGCGACCGGCATTGATTACCCGCAAAAGGAGAGTTGATAGGCTTTTCTTGTGGGTTATGGCCTCGTTGCTGGGCGCAGTGACTCTCCAGGTGGCCGCTTCCGAGCACCGGACGTCTGAGCTGAGGCCTTACACAGCCGAGTACAAAACCACCGCCAGGGGCTTCGACCTGAACGTCACTCGCAAGCTGGAGGCAGACGACAACAACCACTTCATTCTTACCAACGGCGGCAAGATACTGGTGGTAGGCTTCCACGAAATCAGTGTGTTCAGGGTAGAGGACGAGGAAATCCGCTCAATATCCTATATCTACCAGGGCACAGGCCTGGTAAGCCGCCGGCAGGAACTCCACTTCGACGCAGAGCCCGGCAAAATTACCAGCCTGTACAAGAATCAATGGTATGACCTGCCAGACAATGGCCGCACACTGGATCGAATGAATCAGATGGAGCAATTGCGTCTTGAACTACTGCAGGACCCGTCGGAGGTGGGTAACATCACCCTGCAGATAGCGGATGGGAAAAGATTGAAAAACTCCCAACTGATTCTTATAGGGGAGGAGACGCAGAATACGCCGCTGGGGCCTGTGGTGACACTTCACTACGAGCGACTACACGACGACCCTGACCGAAAGTCCGACTTCTGGCTGGCCCCAGAGTGGGACTATCTGATGGTCAGGATGGTTCATATCGAAGATGGCGACCCGGTGGAGATGGTGCTCACCGGTGCTACGCTGGATGGCCACGTTGTGGGCATTAACTGACTGCCACCCGGGTGTTCCCCTGACACTCTACCCACACTAATCTTCTGTCAAGCGCGAGCACCCCGAGCCTCCGACGTATGGCCGGTTAGTGCAACTTGAGGCGCGGGCGGATTACTCTGCCGACCTTTTCACTGAGCACGAACAGAAAAGTACGCAACCAGCCGTGAATGGCAATCTGATGCATACGATAAAGCGATATATACATCACCCGCGCGAGATGCCCCTCTACCACCATACTGCCGCTGGACAGATTGCCCATGAGGCTACCCACGGTGCTATAGCGGCTGAGGGACACCAGTGAACCGTAATCACGATACCGATAATCCCCCGGCGGCTGGCCCTTTAGCAGGGCCTGTATGTTCTTGACCACCTGGCTGGCCATTTGGTGGGCAGACTGCGCGCGGGGTGGAACGTTTTTCCCATCAGCCATGGAGCAGGCGCAACAGTCTCCAATGGCGAAGATACGTTGATCCAGCGTCGTCTGCAGGGTGGGTTTCACCACCAGTTGATTGATGCGGTTAGTTTCCAGGCCCGCGAGGTCCGCCAGTAAGTCGGGTGCCTTGATACCTGCTGCCCACACCATCAGATCAGATTCTATGAGTTCGCCGACCGCGGTGCGCAAACCGCCAGGCTCTGCCGCAGATACCCTGGTGCCCTCTCGAATATCTACACCCAGTTTTATCAACTCCGCTCGGGCTGTCGCGGCGATACGCTCGGGCAAGGCTGGCAGGATGGATGGGCCCGCCTCAACAATCGTGACTTTCAATTGTTCTGGCCGGATATTCGGCAGCCCGTAGTAGGTCAGCCACTGCGCAGCATTGTAGAGCTCGGCCGACAGTTCGACACCTGTTGCACCTCCGCCCACTATGGTGACCCGAAATTCCCCGCTCTGATCAGCACGCGCATTCATGCGCAGAAAGCCGTTGAGCATTTGCTTGTGAAATTCCTCGGCATGGCTGGGGGCGTCCAGAAAAATGCACTGCTCAGCCACACCAGGTGTACCAAAATCATTAGAGACGGACCCCAGGGCAATAACAAGGTAGTCGTAGTCCAGGCTGCGTTCAGCCAACACCTCGCGACCGTGCTCGTCATTGATGGCAGCGAGCACGATATTTTGCCCCGAGCGGTCAATACCCTGCAGTGTCCCCCACTGGAAATTGAACCCATGAAGGCGCGCGTGGGCACGATAGCTGACCTCGTCCAGGCCCGCGTCCAGCGCCCCTGTGGCAACCTCGTGCAACAATGGCTTCCAGACATGGATAGAATAGCGATCGACCAAGGTGATATCGGCCCGGCCCTTACGCCCCAACTTGTGACCAAGCTGCGTCGCCAGTTCCAGGCCACCGGCACCGCCACCCACGATTACTATTTTCATAGAACGTCCTGTTCGCCAAGCAAAAATCAATCTTTCCCCTGACCCTCAAATATCAGGCCAGTTGTCGCGTGTTGCAGTATCTGACTCAGGTCTTGGGTAGCGTCACCCCGCGCTGGCCCTGATATTTACCGCCCCGATCCTTGTAACTGACCTCACAAACCTCATCAGATTCGAAGAAAAGCATCTGGGCCACACCTTCATTGGCATAGATCTTCGCCGGCAGGGTGGTGGTATTGGAAAACTCGAGAGTAACGTGGCCCTCCCACTCGGGTTCCAACGGGGTCACATTGACAATGATTCCGCAGCGGGCGTAGGTTGACTTGCCCAGGCAGATGGTCAGCACATTACGGGGAATGCGGAAATATTCAACGGTACTTGCCAGCGCGAAAGAGTTCGGAGGGATCACGCATACGTCGCCCACGACGTCGACAAAACTGTCCTCATCAAACCGCTTTGGGTCAACCGTGGCCGAATTGATATTGGTAAATACCTTGAATTCCCGGGAGCAGCGAACATCGTAGCCGTAACTTGAGGTGCCGTAGGAGATCAGCCGCCTGCCCCCATCTTCACGCACCTGCCCCGCCTCAAAGGGTTCGATCATGCCGTGCTCGCACGCCATCCGACGAATCCACTTATCTGATTTGATACTCACGCTATACCTCAGTCATCGGAAATATTGATTGCGGGAAAACCCAGTTCCGCTTCGCCGGCGCCGGCCGCCAGAGTTGCCACTACCGCGTCGGCAATCGCCAGGTAGATGGAGGTAACCACCGACTCGGGTTCAGCGATCACCGTGGGTCGGCCTGAATCTGTCTGCTCCCGGATGGACAGCGATAAAGGCAGACTACCCAGCAGGGCTACACCGTATTCGCTGGCAATACGCTGCCCGCCATCAGCCCCAAAGATGTGCTCCCTGTGCCCACACTCGCTGCAAATATGCACGGCCATGTTCTCAACTACACCGAGGATGGGAATATCCACTTTGCGAAACATCTCAATGCCCTTCTGCGCATCCATGAGGGCGAGGTCCTGGGGTGTGGTCACAATCACCGCACCGGCCACATCGGCCTTTTGTGACAGCGTCAGTTGGATATCCCCGGTACCCGGAGGCATGTCAATCACCAGGTAATCCAGTTCTCCCCACAGGGTTTGCTCCAGCATTTGCGCCAGTGCGCCACCCGCCATGGGGCCACGCCAGACCATCGGCGTGCGCTCAGTGACCAGGTAACCCATCGACATGGTCTTGAGGCCATGGGCTTCCAGGGGAACAAGATACTGCCCGTCCTGCTGCTCGGGCCTGGTACCCTCGGCGACCCCGAGCATCAATTGCTGGCTGGGGCCGTAAATATCCGCATCCAGCAAACCCACTTTATAGCCGCGGGCCTTCAGGGCCAGCGCCAGATTGACGGCGGTGGTCGACTTGCCAACGCCGCCCTTACCCGAGGCTACGGCGATAATATGTTTGATTGCGTTCATGAATACCCGCTGGTGAAGTAATGGTAAAAATGCGGCACCGGAGCCCGGCGCACCGGCGCTAGTATAAGGACATGCCCGCGGTTCAACAACGCCACCGGCACAACGCTATCTGCGGATGAAAAGCCGCAGCAAAAACGCTATAGTAGCGCCCCTTTTTCTCCCAAACGGACTTACCATCAACATGGCTGCCGCCCACCCGCGCAAAATCCTGGTTACCAGTGCCCTGCCCTACGCCAATGCCCCGCTTCATCTGGGCCACATGCTGGAACAGGTACAGACCGATATCTGGGTGCGTTTCCAACAATCCCGTGGCAACGACTGCGTGTACGTGTGCGCCGATGACGCCCACGGTACGGCCATCATGCTGGCAGCGGAAAAACAGGGCATTACGGCCGAGGAACATATCGCCCGAATTCACCGGCATCACGAAAGCGATAGTGCCGGCTTCCTGGTGGGATTTGACAACTTCTATAGCACGCATTCGGATGAAAACCGCTTCTGGAGTGAGGAAATCTTCGCTCGCCTCAAGGCCAATAACCATATCGCCTCGCGCACCATCACCCAGGCATTTGACCCTGAGAAACAGCTTTTCCTTGCCGACCGTTTCATCAAGGGCAGCTGCCCTCGTTGCAAAACCCCTGACCAGTACGGCGACAACTGCGAGGCCTGCGGCGCCACCTACACACCCGCAGACCTGATCGACCCGGTTTCGGCTATTTCAGGGGCTACCCCCGTGGAGAAGGACTCAGTTCATTTCTTCTTCAAGTTGCCCGAATTTGAAGCCATGCTCAAGTCCTGGCTGGATTCTGACACGCTGCAGCCACAGGTAGCCAACAAGCTGCGGGAGTGGACGGACAGCGGCCTGCAGGAGTGGGATATCAGCAGGGATGCACCCTACTTCGGTTTTGAAATCCCGGGAGAGCCGGGCAAATATTTTTACGTCTGGCTGGACGCGCCAATCGGTTACATTGCCAGTTTCCAGAACTATTGCGAACGCACAGGACAGGACTTTGAAGCCTACTGGCAGCCCGGTGGTGATACCGAGTTGTACCATTTCATTGGCAAGGACATCATCAATTTCCATGGCCTGTTTTGGCCGGCAATGCTGCACTCAGCAGGGCTGCGCACACCCACAGCAATTTTCGCGCACGGCTTCCTGACGGTTAATGGCACCAAGATGTCCAAGAGCCGAGGCACGTTCATCAATGCCAGTTGTTACCTGGAATACCTCGACGCCGAGTACCTGCGCTATTACTTCGCCGCCAAACTGGGGAGTTCTGTTGACGATATTGACCTGAACCTGGAGGATTTTGTGCAACGGGTTAACTCCGACGTGGTCGGCAAGATCGTCAATATTGCCAGCCGATGCGCCGGCTTTCTGGCTAAAGGTTTTGACAACACGTTAACCGCCGCTTGCTCCGAACCCGAACTGGTAGGCGAGTTCATCGCGCGCGGGGATGAAATCGCAGAACTGTATGAGGCGCGTGAGTTCAACAAGGCCATGCGCGAAGTGGTCGCGCTGGCCGACCGGGCAAACCAGTACATCGACGAGAAAAAACCCTGGGTGCTCGCCAAACAGGAAGGCAGTGCCGACGAAGTGCACGCCGTCTGCAGCGTTGGCATCAACCTGTTCCGGGCGCTCATGACATACCTCAAGCCGGTACTCCCCTCCATGGCAGAAAAGGCCGAGGCTTTTCTGGCCTGTTCTCTGGACTGGACGGCACTAGAACAGCCCCTACTGAGCCATCCGCTGGACACATTCCAGACGCTGATGACCCGCGTCGACGGCAAGCGTGTGGCTGCCATGGTTGAAGCAAGCAGGGAAGAAGCTGCTCCACAGGTCAAAGCAGCGACACCCAAAACCACAGACATCTCCGACACTATAGATTTTGAGGATTTCGCCAAAGTGGACTTACGCATCGCGGAGATTGTCACGGCGGAACTGGTAGAGGGCGCCGACAAACTACTGCGCCTGACTGTCAGCCTGGGTAACTCGCAGCGGCAGGTCTTGGCCGGAATTCGCTCGGCTTATCTACCCGAGGATCTGGTAGGCAAGCTCACCGTGGTGGTGGCGAATCTCGCGCCGCGTAAAATGCGTTTTGGTGTCTCCGAAGGTATGGTGCTGGCAGCGGGGCCGGGCGGTAAGGATTTGTTCCTGCTGGAACCGCACCCGGGAGCGCAGCCGGGCATGCAGGTAAAATAGCCGGCCCGGGACTCCCACAAAACTATTAACTTATTGTTTATTAAGAAAACGTTTCATAACATGTATTAGTTTGGCGACCCTGCCGGGGTCGTCGCCACGAGAGGCTAGCGATGCTGGCAGACTACTCAATTCTGTTGATCGGGGCGATTCTGGTCAACAATTTCGTCTTGGTACAGTTCCTGGGACTGTGTCCCTTCATGGGTGTCTCAAACAAACTCGAAACCGCCATGGGCATGTCCATGGCAACCACCTTCGTGCTGACCCTGGCCTCCGCCTGCAGTAACCTGACCTACCAGTTCCTACTGCTGCCACTGGGGCTGGAATACCTCAAGACAATCTCCTTCATACTGGTAATTGCGGTAGTCGTGCAGTTTACCGAGATGGTGGTACGCAAGAGCAGCCCGCTTTTGTATAGGGTGCTGGGAGTCTACCTGCCCCTGATAACCACCAATTGTGCTGTGCTGGGTGTCGCGTTGCTCAATATCAACAAGGACCACAATTTCCTGCAGTCACTGTTTTACGGCTTTGGCGCTGCGGTCGGCTTTTCCCTGGTGTTGGTGCTATTTGCCGCCATGCGCGAGCGCTTGAATGTGGCCGATGTACCCGAACCCTTTAAAGGCCCGGCTATCGGTATGGTGACCGCTGGTCTCATGTCGCTGGCCTTTATGGGCTTTGCCGGCCTGGTATGACGTGTGTTTGAACTGATTGCCCAATACCCTCTGCTGTCCGCCCTGCTGGCCCTGGTCAGCCTGGGCGCGGTGTTCGGTGCAATATTGGGTTTTGCCGCGGTGCGTTTCAAAACCGAGGGCAACCCTATCGTCGAACAGATCAATGAGCTGCTTCCACAAACCCAGTGCGGACAATGCGGGTTCCCCGGTTGCCGCCCCTACGCTGAGGCCGTCGCCAATGGGGAAGCGATAAACAAATGTCCGCCCGGTGGAGAGGCGGGGATTCAGGCGCTGGCTGACTTGCTTGATCTCGAGGTTATTCCGCTGGACGAGGAACACGGTGAAGAAAAGGTAAAAGCTGTTGCCTTTATCCGTGAGGACGAATGTATAGGCTGCACCAAATGCATACAGGCCTGTCCGGTGGACGCAATACTCGGCGCAGCCAAGCAAATGCACACAGTCATCGCCAGTGAGTGCACCGGTTGTGATCTCTGCCTGGAGCCCTGCCCGGTAGATTGCATCGATATGATCCCGCAGGAGGAAACCCTGCAAAGCTGGCACTGGCCACTGCCGGACCCGGCCAGCCGCGAGTCTCAGATTATAGCCACTGACGCTGCTCAGTCCCAAGACCGCGCCGCATGAGAAAAGTATTCGACTTTCACGGTGGCATTCACCCACCGGAAAATAAAGCGCTGTCGCTGGCTGTTCCCATACGGGACGCGGGTATCCCGCCGGAGCTGGTTCTGCCGCTGTCCCAGCACATTGGCGCACCGGCAAGCGCCGTAGTAGCGGTAGGTGAACAGGTACTGAAAGGCCAGATGATTGCCGAGCCCCTGGGTTTTGTCAGTGTGCCAGTACACGCACCTACCTCAGGCACGATTACGGCGATCGAGGAACGGCTGATCGCCCACCCCTCGGGCCTGCTGGCAATGTGTATTGTGATCGCTACCGACGGCCAGGACGATTGGCTTACGGTGCCAACAACGGCAGACTACCGGACCATGAAGCCAGAGCAGCTGCTCGAGCAGATTCGCCATGCCGGTATTGCCGGTATGGGTGGTGCCGGCTTCCCCACTGCGGTCAAACTGTCCACCAGACAGGGCAGCCAGGTTAAAACGCTCATTATCAATGGCACCGAATGCGAACCGTATATCACCGCCGACGATATCGTGATGCGGGAGCGGCCCGAGCGGATTATCGAGGGCATTAAAATCCTGCAGCAATTGCTAAAGCCGGACGCGACACTGATCGGCGTGGAGGACAACAAACCCGAGGCCATAGCGGCTCTGAATTCTGCCGCACAGGGCAGCAGCATCGAAATAGTCCCCTTTCCCACCAAGTACCCCTCCGGCGGGGAAAAACAGCTGATCGAGATTCTTACGGGAAAACAAGTGCCGAGCGGCGGACTGCCGCTCGACGTGGGTGTGATATGCCAAAACATCGGTAGCGTGGTTGCCGTTCATGACGCGCTCTGCAAGGGGCGACCGCTGATATCACGCATTACCACAGTAACCGGCAAAGCGCTGCGCCACCCTGGCAACTTTGAGGTGCTGCTGGGTACTCCAATGAACTACCTGCTGGCACTGGCCGGGTATGAGGCAGACAAAAATCGGCGCCTGGTGATGGGAGGCCCCATGATGGGGTTTACGGTCCCGGAGCCCAATGTTCCCATCGTGAAGACGACCAATTGCCTGCTCGCCCCCACCGACACAGAGTTACCTCCACCTTCCCCCGCCCAGGCCTGTATTCGCTGTGGCATGTGTGAACAGGCCTGCCCGGCCAGCCTGCTGCCGCAGCAGATGTTCTGGTTTGCTCAGGGCAAGGAATTCGAAAAACTGGAGCAGCACAATCTGTTCGACTGCATTGAGTGCGGCGCCTGTTCCTGGGTCTGCCCCAGTAATATTCCGCTGGTACAGTACTACCGCGCATCAAAGGCTGAAATCCTGCACCTGCGCCACGAACATGAGAGGTCAGAACAATCGCGCATCCGCTTTGAGGCACGCCAGCAACGCATAGAACGCGAGGATGCGGAGAAGGCGGCAAAACGTGCCGCTCGCAAACTGGCGGCAGAGAAGCGCGCCCAGATCGCTGCCGCCGGTGGTAGCGGCGACGAAGATCCGATCCAGGCAGCGATAGATCGCGCCAAAGCCAAAAAAGCAGCACAACAGGCCGGGACGGATACCGGGGTAAGCGAGCGGGAAAAATTGGAGAAAACGGTGATCACCACACGGCAAAGGCTGGAGACCGCAAGTACCAAACTGACTCAGGCCCAGGCGGAAGACAGCGATCTGGTGGCTGCCCTGCAGACTGGGGTAGACAAGACCAGACAAAAGCTGGAGACCGCTGAAAAAGCGCTACAGGAGCATATTGGATCGAGCACAGTCGCCAGAAGCGATGATTCACCTGCCGACCCGGCAGCCGCCGCCATCGCCAAAGCCAAGGCAGCACGCGCCGTAGATGCAGGATTGAGCCCACAGGAAAAGGCCCGGGAGAGCCTTAAAGGCCTGGAGCAACGTCTGGAAAAAACACGGGCGCGGCTCGCCGAGAGCCAGAACAGCGGTGAAGAGCAAAAGATTGTGGATGCTCTGACCTCCACCGTCACGCGCCTCGAAGAGAAAATCCACACGGCCAGAGAACAGCTCGAGTCCGGCGGAGCTGCCTGACATGGCGCTGCTGCGTATCACGTCACCCCACGCCCACGGCCCCATGAGCACACCACGGGTCATGCAGAACGTATTGCTGGCAACCGTGCCCGGTATCATCGCCCTCACCCATTTCTTCGGTTTCGGCACGTTGGTTAACCTGCTGTGGGCCGCCCTAGTGGCAATTGCCTGCGAGGCGCTCGCCCTCAAATTACGGCGGCGGCCAATCGGCTTCTACTTGAAGGACTACAGTGCGCTGGTGACGGCGACACTATTGGCCATCTCGCTCCCGCCTTACGCCCCCTGGTGGCTTATCGCCACCGGAGTTGCCTGTGCAATCCTGTTGGCAAAACACCTGTATGGCGGCCTCGGCTACAACCCCTTTAATCCCGCCATGGCGGGATACGTGATCCTGCTCATTTCCTTCCCCGTACAAATGACCGCCTGGGCACCACCCCGCGGGCTGGGTGAATTACCAAGCCTGCTAGATGCCCTGCGAGCGTGCTTCTGGCCGTCAGGCTACGATGGCATCACCATGGCAACTCCCCTCGACCTGATGAAACAGAACAGCAGTCTTCTGGTGCAAGACTTGTGGGCACAAACGCCACAGTTTGGACGCTGGGCAGGTCTTGGGTGGGAGTGGGTCAATCTCACCTTTCTCGCGGGTGGCGCCTGGCTGCTGTACCAGCGTATTTTTACCTGGCATGCGCCGATTGCGATGCTTGCCACTCTCGCCTTCATGGCAGCGGTTTTTTACGACGGAGGAAGCTCAGCGAGCGGCGGCTCACCGTTGTTCCATCTGCTCAGTGGCGCGACCATGTTCGGTGCTTTCTTCATCGTCACAGACCCGGTCACCTCCGCGGTATCCGTGCGCGGTCGCCTGGTTTACGGGGCAATGATCGGTGCGCTGATATACATCATCCGGGTCAGGGGAAACTACCCTGACGCCGTAGCTTTTGCCGTGCTTATCATGAATTTTGCCGCGCCGTTGATAGACAACTACACCCGTCCCCGCACCTACGGCCACAAACGTGGCGAAGGGGAAAATTGATATGCTGAGGGAGTCTATAACCCGCAACAGCGTGCTACTGGCCATGTTCGCCGTGTGCACTACGCTATTGATTACCGGCACCTACCTGCTCACCAAAGACCGGATAGGTGAACAAAAGCGTATAGCCGAGGAAAAAGCACTGTTACAGATTGTGCCACGAGACCGCCACGACAACTCCATGCTCGATGATGTGATCGTGGTAGGCCCGGAAACTGCGGGCCTCGGCCTGGCCGAAGACAGGCGCGTATACATCGCGCGCAAAGGCGAGGATGTGGTGACGGCCATCATCCCGGTAACCGCCCCCGACGGATATACAGGCGATATTGAATTGATTGTGGGAGTTAATAACGATGGCAGCATCGCCGGGGTGCGCGCCCTGAGCCACAGGGAAACCCCCGGTCTTGGCGACAAGGTAGATGCCAGGAAATCGGACTGGATACTCAGCTTCAATGGCCGCTCCCTGAAAAATCCCGGGCTCTCTGGCTGGGCGGTAAAAAAAGACAAGGGGGTTTTTGACCAGTTTACCGGCGCCACGATTACGCCAAGGGCAGTTGTCGCCGCCACCCTCCGCGCATTACAGTACGCTGAGGCAAACCATAAGAGCCTGTTTGCAGGTGTGGCAGCGACCCCTGCTACTGGAGAGGAATAATGACCGATGTCAGCTACCGAGAACTTTCGTTAAACGGCTTGTGGAAAAACAACCCGGCTATCGTTCAGCTGCTGGGCTTGTGCCCGTTACTGGCGGTAACGGCAAGTGTGGTCAATGCCATCGGCCTGGCTGCTGCCACGGCCATGGTACTGGTGTGCTCAAACATCTCGGTATCATTGATACGCAACATTGTTTCTGACGCTATACGCTTACCCGCCTTTGTGATGATTATCGCCTCTGCTGTAACCTGTATCGAACTACTCATGCAGGCGTTTACCTATGAGCTGTACGAGATTCTTGGAATTTTCCTGCCGTTAATCACCACCAACTGCGTGATTCTGGGCCGGGCAGATGGTTTTGCCAGCCGCAACAGACTCGCGCCTGCCGCCTACGACGGCTTGATCATGGGAGCAGGTTTTGGCCTCGTGCTGATACTGCTGGGTGCACTGCGCGAACTGCTGGGCACCGGCGCCCTGTTCGCAAATATGGACTTGCTGTTCGGGCCGGGGGCCACAGACTGGAAATTGACCATGATCGACGATTACCCCAATTTCCTGTTGGCAATTCTACCGCCGGGCGCCTTTATTTTTACCGGCCTGTTAATCGCCGGAAAAAACCTGGTAGATGCCCAGATCAAGCGGCGCCAGGATGCACTCAAGGCCAGACCAGTGAAGGGGGCAAAGCGTGTCCGCGTAACCGGACATATTTCCTAGGGCGTATCCACTAACGTCAGCGTATCCAGCAGCTCATCGACTGCGGCATCGTCCATACCGCGATTGTCTTCATCGCAGCTGTAGGTGATAAATAACAACATACCTCGGCGAATAACATACCATTCGCGAATTGCCGCACCCTCCTCTACGAATTGACTGACCACTCCTTCAAAGTCACCCAGGTTGACCTTGCTCCATTCCAGTGCCAGAGCTGATTCCGAGCGCGCAATTTCCGCTGCCTCGGCGAGGTCGAACTCCCCCTGTTCCTTGTGCAGAGTTGAAATTTCGATGCACCCCACGTCATCGCGATCACCCACAAGGATACTGTCCTCTTCAGAGTCAGCCCACCACTCGGGTGGCAGCGCCATAGTCCACCACTCTGTCTCCAACACGTTCATAGTCTATTTCTTCACTCCTGTTCGCGTAGCACCAGGGACATTAACACGGCATCCTCGCGGCCGGATGCCGTCGGATAGTAGTCTTTGCGCAATCCATCCGCTTGAAACCCGAGCTTGCGGTACAAGCCGTGAGCGGCTTCGTTGGAGACACGCATTTCCAGCAAGCAACGGTGAGTGCCACAGTCGCGCAGCCGTGCAAGTACCGTAGACAGCAATAATTCTCCCAGGCCATTACCCTGCGAGCCTGGATCTACCGCAATATTGTGAATAGAGGCCTCATCGAGCACCTCGGAATATATGACAAAACCCTGTATCTGCCGGCTGTTATCGACTACCAGTACTCGCTCCCGACTGTGTTCACCTGCACAGGCGCTAAAGAACTGCTGTTCACTCCAGGGACTCGGGCTTACCCGTTGCTCAATGGCTGCCAGTGCCGGGGCATCAGCGACTTTGCCTGGCCGCGCCAGTGCCTGGCTGGCGGCTCTCACGTTTGCTGGGAAACCGGGTGTAAGTCGCGCCAGGCTTGCTGCTTGAGCAAGGGGTTGCGCAACATTTGTGCCGTGCTGACTGTCCGTGCAACCCGTGCACAATCCAGTTGGTCCAGCGCCAAGCGTCCCTCACATTCCCTGCCCAGCAATACCAGGCCTTGACAGCAGAGTTGTTCCAGCTTGCGCTGAATAAATCCCGCCACACTTGAGCGGGCAGCGTCCTCTCCCTGATCCAGCTGCCTGTTTTTATGGATCGGCCAATCGAACCGGGCCGAAGAGGCGCGTTTGTCCGCGTCACCTTTGGTCATCCCCAGTGCAACCGCCATGGATTGCACCAGCAGTAACTGCTCGGAGAGCAGACCAGCATCCCCCTGCTCTTCGAGCCACAGCCAACCACCACAATGAATAGCAACGAGGCTGAATTCGGGATCGTTACGCTTCAGGTCAACCGGGCGGCCGGGAGCGGCTTCCGGCGCCGCTACCGCGGAATCCGCCTCTAACCGGGGCATTTTGACAGGCACAGAGGGGCCGCGAGCAACACTCTCGGCCAGGGCAGGTACAGCTTGCGGCAAAGGCCGGGGTGACGACTGTACAATCGCCAGGCGCCGGGTAGCGGCCGCCCCGGGCAACTGGCGGCGTGAAATATAGCTGTCTGTACCCAGGGCCTGTAGATACCTGGTTCGGGTTAACTCATCCATGGGAGCCGAGTGCTGCCATCCAAAAGGCGAGTCTACCAGTTTTGTGCACCGACCTATATCCAACGCCAGCCATGTTCACGGAAAAATGTGAATCCTGAGCGTATAAAATACTTCACGTGTTGCAGGCCTTTCCGGGCGGCGTAGCCACCATGGTGCACAATTTGAATTGCCGGGTTGAACACCAGTCGCCCCTGACTGGCCAACCGGATGGACAGATCGAAATCTTCAAAATAGAGGAAATACTTGTCATTGAACCCACCTACAGATTGCAGTGACATCGTTCGAACCAACATGAAACAACCGCTTGCCAGCAAAATATCCGCCTCCTGATTTTCGCTGCACACATCGCGCATTTCATAACGATAAAGACGCTTGCGAAAGATGCGGCGAATAAGCCGTGGAGCAAAGGGGCGTAACAACAGCACCAAAAGTGAGGGATAACGCTTGCAGAGAAACTCCTGCGCGTCATCCTCTCCCCGCACTTTTGGACTGAGCAGAACAATACTCTGGTCCTCCTGCAAGCTCGACAGCCCCACGCTAAGTGCTTCTTCCGCCAGTTCCGCATCCGGATTCAGCACCAGGTGAAATTCACTCTCCAGTTGTGCGATGCTCACGTTGTGGCCGGCGCCAAAACCTCGATTCTCCTGCAGCCCCCTATACACCACACGAAAGAAAGCGTTGATTGGCCACCCCTGTACAACCTGGGCTGCGCGCTGGCGAAAATCGTAATCGGACGAATTGTCCAGCACTTCCACGACTACCGCACCGACGTAACCGGCCGCGTGCGCCACACCGGCCGAGCGGGAGAGACTCTGGAGTACCCTCTGCAGCATCTTGAGGGAGCTGTGGTGCAATACGATTGATACCGAGAGGCGGCTGCGGTTGGCGGGTTTGGATTCCATGGCGCGCATGTTATCAGCTCGAAGCCATCGCGAAATACAGCACTTTGAGACTTTATCTCTTCCCTCCCGCTGTATTACGGGATCCAAATGGAAAGATATAACTATATCGAATAATATATGAGATATTTATGCGCATATGTGAAGCTCACCTGTAAGTGGCGAATTAATACTTTGTGTAGAAAATCACAAATACGGCCTATCACCATGTTATCTATCGAGTTTTTGACTTGTTGCGTGGTAAGCTGTAAAAAGTGGATTGAATTGTTGACTCTCTGGCTGAACTCTCCAGAATCGGGAAGCGACGGATCATAAAATAGACCCGCTTTATAGCGGGCAAAAGGGGATAAAGATGATTACTCGGTTTGCCTCACTCTCAGGCCGCCTGCTGGTGGCTTTTGCGCTCCTGTTTACTGTGACGGCCTGCGGGGGAGGTGGCGGCGGAGGTGGCAGTTTTGTTCCCGACCAGGACGGCGATGACACCTATTTCCTAACGCTGGCGCTGGTCGATGCCAACGGTAATGAAACCAACAGTCTAGCCACTGGTGCACCCACCACCGTCACGGTCAAGGTGACCAAAAACGGCAAAAACGGCAAGGTGGTAGCCGATGTGGTAGTTAATGTTGTGACAACCGCCGGAACCATCTCTCCAGCAAGCGGTACAGCCTTAACCGATAGTTCCGGTATCGCAACCTTCAGAGTCCAGGTCGATGCCAACACTAAGGGCGCTGGCACACTCACCGCCAGTGCAGACAACGATACCGGCACCTTTACTGCTACCCTGAATTTCCAGATCGGAAGTAGCGGCCTGCGGCTTGGCTACCTGGATAGTGACGGCGATTTTATCGAAAATGAGATTGGTATAGAACCTGAAGCTGCCATAGCCTCACGAGCAGTAGCACAATTATCGCTGGTCGTTCTCGACGAAAATGGCGATCTGGCAGAGGGGTCACAAACTGTCTCATTCGATAGCGGCTGCATTTCCTCGGCACAGGCAACCCTAGAGCCAGAGAGTCCCATTGTATCTGGAGATGGCAAGATCAACGTATCCTACTTAGCTGCCGGATGCGCGGGCAACGACCAAATCACAGCTGCTCTGGAAGGCTCGACTGCGCAAGCTCTCGGCACAGTTACCATTGCGGCGCCATCGGCCAATGGTTTTGTTTTCCTCGATGCTGTCCCCACAACTATCGTGTTGCGCGGCACTGGTGGAACACCCGAGCGAACTGAATCTTCTACCGTTTCGTTCAAGGTAATAGATAGTGATAACAGCCCAGTGGGCGGCATCACTGTCGATTTTGCGCTAACAACTACGGTGGGCGGAATGTCGCTTTCTTCCAGCTCAGCAATTAGCTCCAGCGAAGGCATTGTTGCAACCAACGTCATCTCGGGAGATATTCCCACTGTCGTCCGTGTAATTGCCACGGTTTCAGCAGGAGACGGGACTAGCCAGGATGTATCGACTGTTTCAGATCTTCTCACAGTCACAACTGGCTTGCCGGACCAAAACTCTATCAGTATTTCCGTAGGAGATGGGGGTTTTGTAGTAGAAGAAGGCATGACCGTGGACGGCGTAACACGAACAATAAATGTGGCCATGTCAGATAAGTTCAACAACCCCGTTACAGATGGTACCAGCGCCGTTTTCACAACTGAATACGGGTCTATTCAGCCCTCATGCGAAACAGTTGATGGGGTGTGCTCGGTGATATGGCGTAGCCAGGCACCGCGCTTTCCGACATTAACCGGTAGTGAATTTATTAAGACTATAACTAGCACCCCATACAATTGTCCCGAGCATAATGGCAATTCTGGCCCCTGCCCCAGCGACCTGGGATTCACCAGAGGCGGTCGCTCTACAATATTGGTTACCGCTATCGGCGAGGAATCATTTATTGACAGAAACGGCAACGGCATAATGGACGAAGACGAACGGGACCTGTTTGCGAACCTGAGCGAAGCCTTTCTGGACAATAACGAAGACGGCATCTTCAATCCCGCAACGACAACTTGCGAGGGTGCTGGCGCCGAGACGCCACAGTGCATCGCTGGCCAGGAGGAGATTTTTGTTGACTTCAATGATAACGGTAGATTCGACAGGAACAATAACCCTGCCTTGTACAACGGACTGCTCTGCCCGCCTGAGGGAGACGGTATATGGTGTAAGCGAGAGCTGATCAATGTCCGGGATGATATAGTGGTGATTTTGTCTACTCCTGTGTGGACAGTCGCGCTTTATCGGGACATAAACAGAAATCCCGTAGATACCACTCTCTGGAATGGCGGTTCCTATACCTTATATATCTCAGATCAATTCAATAACCGGCTACCTGCCGGCTCGACTGTGACCCTCACTGGAATCGGCACTTGTGAAGTTATTGGTGAATCAAGTTTCACCGTTACCAACGTTAATTCCATAGGTGCATTCAAAGTCGATAATATCCGAACGGGGGGTGAGGCTGTGGAAGGTGGCGAAGAGCCCGGCTTACAAGTAACCGTATCGCCCGAAGGCAGTGACCCCGTTAGCGTAACGTATGGTTGCGTACCGGCGCCGCCACCGCCACCTGACCCCAACGAAGCCTAGCTCAGGTGTACTGGTAGCCAGGCCCCTTGTCAGTATAAAATGCTCAGGAAACCGCGATCTTTAGTCGCGGTTTTTTTTGTACGAAAGCCAACAGCGTTCATGTTCGATAGCCCCGCCACATAGCTGGGTGAGTGTCCTGTTGGTTCTCGCTCGCAGCTACCAGCCCGTAGCGTTAACCCACTGGAGAATCTGTAGAGCAGAATGAAAGGGAAAGTAGAGGGGATTATGAGCCTTATGCCTGCCCGCGATATTAGATGCAAAGACTCGTAGCATTTGAGATACTTTCTCGCACTACCGGTGCCTGAGAGAAAAAAATAAAGACTCAGAGAATGGAAAATACTACCGAGCATGAGTTAACTCAAAAGATTCGCATGGATGTCGTTGATCGTATCCTTCTCGGTGCATTCATTTTAGCAATACTCGGTGTTCCCGCCTCGCTTTCAAGATATCCAATAACAGGATGGTTACCCTTATATACGGCACATGTGACGCTGGGTGCTATCGCTATTACAAGTTACTTAACGCGCCGTCAGATGCCCATCAGAACTAAAATCTTTATCGTCATTGGCCTGTTCAGCTGTGTGGGTATTGGAGGACTAATACAGCTGGGCCTTTTGGGTGTCGGTATGTGGTGGCTGGTCGTAACGAGTTTACTTTTTAGCATGCTCCATACACCATTATCAGGCTTGATTTTCACCATTTTTACAGCACTGGGAGTTCTGGCAATTGGTTGGTGTTTCATAAACGGTGTACTAACGGTCCCAGTAGACCCGAATACCTATTTGACGAGCTGGTCGTCCTGGATAACTCTGGTTGTTGCCACCTCGATTATGCCCTTTTTTGTATTTCAGGCAGTACAATCACTGCAGTCAGCGACGCATGATTTATTTGAGGAAGTAACGGCTCAACGCAATAGAATTGAGGAATTGGCGAACCGCGACCCACTCACTGGTCTGCTGGCGCCACGTCAGCTGACGGATCGCCTGAACTTTATGCTCGCCACAAGCCGCCGCTATAAACAGCGTATAGCGCTTCTATTTCTCGATTTAGACGGGTTTAAATCCGTCAATGACACCTACGGTCACGAATGCGGTGATTTAATGCTGAAGGAGCAGGCAAGACGGTTCGTGTCAGTCCTTCGCGAAGAAGACGCTATATTTCGCGTCGGCGGCGATGAATTTATTGTCCTGCTGAGCCAGGCTGGCAGCGAGGAACAAATCGCAAAAGTTGCACTCCGCCTGACGCAATTATCAACGTTGCCGTTTAAATATTTGGATGACAGCATGAGTGTTGGACTCAGTATCGGTATCAGTATCTACCCCGACAACGGCGCCGATGAACGCACACTCCGGCTGCACGCAGACCAGGCGATGTACGAGGTGAAAAAATCAGGGAAAAACGGTTATCGTTTCGCATCAACTGACACCACCGAAGTCTAGAGCTGCCCCAGCCACAGGTCACCAAATCCCCCAACCTGTGCCATGAACTGCAAGCCTCATTTTATGGCTGCGCCCCAATTTATCTAGACTGCAACCCTCGAGCCTAAAAGTGTTGGTCTAACAGTGGTTCAGCTTCGCGCACCACTTCACCATACAGCGCCGCTAGCCTTTGCAAAAGTGCATTCTGCGCACGCACAGCCACACCTTGCCGCTCCATGGCACGGATAAGGTCGTCTACAACACTGTTGAACTGAGCATGACTGATATCCATACCGCGGTGAACATCCCGCATAGAATCACCCGTATATTCACAAGGACCATCCGCCAGAAAACAAAGTTGTTCAATCAGTTTTTCTCGAAAACGCTCTATATTGGTGTTGGCAAACATCGGCAGCACATCGTCGTCACCGGCCAACTCAGCCAGAAAATAGTCGACAATACGTGTTATACCTTGTTGCTCGCCCAACTGTGCATACAGACTATTTCGTTGCTGATGAGCCGACGAACAGCCGGCTAGCAGGAGGACAAGCATCAGGCAAAATGGTCGCAGCAGCATTGCGATCAGGGTGTCAGTTGTAGTGAGAGATACAAGCCACTCTGGTCGGGAAGGCCAGCAACGTTACCCAAATCGCTGTAGGCGGCAACGACGGCGACATACTTGTTTGGAAACCAGCCCACGAAGGCATCCCACCAATCCTGCTCACGCACGCCATCGAGATTATTGGGCATTTGCCTATACTCAACACCAACTACCCAGTGACGACTGATAAACAACCCCACGCTTGTCTCTATCTGCATCGAATAACCCTTGCCCTTAGCATTGCCGAAACCCAGCAAGCCAACCTCATTGGCCTCTGTCCAGCGCAACGTACCATTTGCCAACACATTGCGCCCCAACAGCGCGTTTAACCAGAGGCGAGTGGAGGAAAAGTAGATGTCCACACCACTGTCAGAATCTGCACCGAGAGAGGCAGGGACATCAAAATCGCGATTCTTTTTGTACTGCATACCCAGGCTAATCTGCGGGACCGAGCCGTATAGCACATCGCCTGCGAGCGATATTTTGGCTCCAAATATATCCTGACGAATCTGCAAATCTAGTGGCTTGACGTCCAGCTCCTGACGACTGAAACTGAATTCCACTCGGTTGTCCACACTGGCATTTATCGACGCAATATTCAGCTGCAAATCGTCGACATTCACACGGGTAAAGGCTGCAGCCACGCCCCACTCGCCTGTATCTCCATAGCCGCTAATCACTGCCCAGGGCACAATACCGCCGCCAGCCTGCCCCTCAATTTGAGTTGCACCACCCGTAGCCAGCAACTTGCTGTGCGAGTGGCCAGACAACGGCACAAAGAACGTCGTAAAAAACACGATTGTGATGCTAATCCGATGCATTCAGTGTCTCTCTTAATTCGGTTACATGAGAAGGCGGCTGTGCCAACCACATCTGCAATTCGTCACCCGGCATTGGTTTTGCCAGGTAGTAACCCTGGATCGAATCGCAACTCATACCATGCAGTATCTGAACAATTGGCAGACTCTCGACACCTTCGGCAACAACTTTCAGTCCCATGAAGTGCGCCATTTCCACCGTAGACCGAACGATGAGCTTATCATCGCTATCAGTGTCCAATTCCTGTATCAGGCTCTTGTCGATCTTCAGTTCCTGGACGGGCAACGCCTTGAGCTGAGCCAGAGACGAGTACCCCGTACCAAAATCATCGATAGACATTTCGATGCCGGCCGCCTCAAATAATGCGAGATTTTTCAGTGCCAGCTCCATATCTGCCACTAACGCCGTTTCGGTTATTTCCATCACCAGTGCACTATTGGGCAGCCCGCTTTGATGCAGTCTTTCAATTACCCCGCGTACAAAACTTTCCTGCAATACATCCAGACCTGACAAATTGACGCAGACCGCCAGCTCCAAACCCGCCTCGCGCCAGCGCAATTGCTGGGCGAGCACAATATCGAGCACAATGTCACTAATCTTGGAAATAATGCCGATTTGCTCTGCCAATGGAATAAACTCGTCAGGAAACACCTGGCCTAGCTCGTCATCCGTCCATCGAACGAGGGCCTCGGCCTGCTCGACACGGTGACACCCCAATTGGTATTTCGGCTGATACAGCACTGTGAACTGCCGCCGTTTCGTAGCTACCTGGAGTCGATTGGCGACCTGAATTTGGCGCAAGTGTTTTTCATCTTGTCCTATCTGGTACACGGCGTATAAGTGGCTATTTGTACGAGCAAACGCCAGAGCAATCTGTGCCCTGCGCAATACGTCGTCAAACACCTGACCGTGCTGCGGACAGAGGATAAACCCCAGCCACAGCTCAGCACGCACTGGTACACCACGAACAGTAATCGACTCGGCAAAAACCCCAATTAATTTGTGAGCCACCTGTGCGACACCATCGTGGGTAAGATCATCGTAGAAAAGCAAAATCTGATTGTCAGCCACTCGCGCCGCGAGGTCGCCGCGGCGCAAGTTATCACTAAGGCGCTCCGCGACTTTTTTTAGCACATCATCGCTGAAATCGCTGCCGTAGAGATCAGTCAAGTGGGCCAAATTGCTCAGCTGCAACAGGCATAAACCGAATTGGCTGCCCGGCAGACTATCAGTAACATGGCTGTTAAATCGGGACTTTATATAGTTGCGATTCGGCAGCTGCGTCACCATATCGTGTTGTGCCTGGTGGCTGATGCGGGCCTCGCGATCTGCTACAGCGCCCTGCATTATGTTGAGCGCATCACCCAGTTGTCGAAATTCTTCGTCTGCCTCCAGGTCCAGCTGCTGCGAATAGTTTCCATCGGCTATTGTCTTTGCGGCCGTCACCAGACGGTAAATTGGCCGGGTAACCCATCGCGAAACGAGTATTGTTGTCAGCACGGCGAGGGCCAATGCCGATACAGCAATCAGTATCATTTGCAAACGTAATGCTGAATACCCCGTCAGCGCGGTATCCAGAGATGAAGACAGAATGGCAATCAGCTCGCCCTGCCCGATCTCGTCCAGCACTACAGTTTCACTCAGCCAGTTGTCATTCTTGAGCCTTTCCTCCGTCGCGGTAACAGCCTCTCGAACAGAGTCAAAGTTGGAAACATCATAAAAGCGCGAGCTGGCCAGCGTAGAAAGCTGGCGGACGCCCATAGCGTTACCGTACACCAGAGTAATCTCCGCCCCGGTTATCTCCCGCAGCCTATCCAGCAAGCCCTTGTCCACTTCAATGCCTAGGCCAATCCAGCCTATCAGATCCGGTGCAACGACTGGCACCAGAACGAGTGTAAAAGGTTCACCCTGAATAAGTGGTGTGACCTTTATACTGCGTGGATTTCTGTTGTCTAGGGAATTTCTCAACCGCTTTAACAGCTGTTCATCCCGGTGTGTGCTCATCAAGACTTCGAAATTGCTGCTGAGCATGAACAGCAAGTCAGCATCGATTCTGTCACCATGATTGGCCAGCGCTGTCACTATCGTTTCACGATCTCCCGTGGCTACTGCTCGCTTGAACGCGAAGTCTCCAGCGAGCAGCTCAGCGCGCATTTGTAGCTGATTTCTCTCATAGTCCAGCAACGAGAGAAACACTCGCTGTACTACCTTTAGCTCCTCTCCCACCAGTGTGGTCACATTGGAATTGGTTGCTCGCAGCACGGCAATCATCGTGCTGGAAAGAGTCAGGATGACTACAACAAGAATGAAAAACAGCAGTTTGGCGCGAAAGCTAGTCCGCATCTAAGGAATAACGCCGTAATAGGCTTTCCAGGTTGTCTATAGATTTTCCCGCCTGGGGGTCCTGCCATTTTCCCTTGAGCACTATGCTCAGGACTAAGTCGCCGCCAATATTGGCGGCAGGCACTACTATTGTAATCGGTGCCGCAAGACCTGGATGCCAGACACTGAGATTTGCCCCCGCGACCAGCGCAACGCTACTTATCATTGCAAGTCCATCACTATCGGTTACGGTGGCCGAGCCATTGTCAGTTACCACAACATAAGCTTTCATACTGTCATGAATATTGCAGCCGATCTTGACTATACCTGGGCTCTCGAACCTCACCGGTGGCGCGTCATTCGCTCTGTATAATGGTAGTTCAAAGCTGTTTTTGCCGGAGAAAGAATACACGTTGTGGCGCGTATCATCCTGGTTGGGAAAAAGCACGTCTCCACCAGTGGGAACCAGCGTGATATAGGGTGAAAAGCGCCGCTTAATCTGGTCGACGATCGCATTGGTAACACCAGTCGAACGCAAGGTTTCGGGAGCGCCCTCTGCACTGATTACCACAAAGGGCATGGGCTGACCGTCGCCACCCAATACCTTTATCGCAACCGTCTCCGCGCGCAGCGATGCAACGCAGAGAAACTGCAGCCCAAGTAAAAACAGGTAAGCTGTTATTTTTATCTTCACACCCGGTCATTAGTACATCTCAAGTTGCAGCCACTCTAGCGCGAGCTTCTGGAAGAAGTCTAGGCGGAAACTCCTAAAGCGTACCTAATCAGTATATTTACCCCCCACCTACTACAGGTCGCAGTCGGTACTTGTGTTCCCTTCGGCGGGGTCGCGTGCGATCGCCGTTGGCGCCTCATCTGCGCACTTGCGGTGTAGGTTCGGTCAGATCGCAACCGGAGGCTTCGTCAGGACGGGATGGAGAATCACTACACCCCAAAAAACAAAACCCCCGCAGCGCGAAGCTACGGGGGTTTTCTTTTTTAGAAGCCTGGCGATGACC
>TARA_R110001599_G_scaffold353874_1_pt1 | contig 137667 bp, 122 predicted proteins | sample TARA_R110001599 | Tara Oceans TARA_R110001599 (sample SAMEA4398360) | marine metagenome | biome: Polar Biome; feature: [MES] marine water layer (ENVO:01000295) within the mesopelagic zone...; material: water (ENVO:00002006), including particulate matter (ENVO:01000060) such... | reverse complement strand
TCCCAATTTGGGAATCCCGAATCTGACATTAGGCGACAAGCGCTAAGCTTTTCGTTGAAGAAATAAAATTGTCTATGTCCATATGATTTCCGCTATTGACCATGGTGGATCGATCTTAAGTCCAACCCCAGCGAGCTGCGAAACTCCCACATTACAGATTGTTTCAGTGCTCTCTTGTCGTTTCGAATACAGGCCATCAACTGTCTTTCGCCGATGCCCATGTCTTTACGGATTTGACCCGTGGGAATTTGCTGCCTGTATAGGTCTGTATCAGGCGGTCGAGGGCCTGGCGGGTGATGTGCTTGTGGTCCTCGGACAGGCCCAGGGAAGCGACCATTTTCCAGTGGCCATACATCAGGCAGACAAACAGATAGGACAGTTCGTCGGCGCCCTCGCGGCCTATTTGCGGGTATCGCAGATGAATCTCATGGGAAACGACCTGCCCCAGGAGACTGTATTGTCCGCGCAGATTGTCACGGACCGTCGGGTTGCCCGCCGCCAGCGACATCATGGCGTCATAGACCTGATCGTCACGTGGTTTTGCCGTTCCTTCCACCAGATCGAAATAGAAATCAAAGAAAAACTCCAGGCGGTTATCCTGTTGCCTTGCCAGAACACCCTGGATCAGGGCTTCGCGGTAAAGCGCGGCAAGATGATCACAAAGCGCAATCATCAGGTCTTCAGGATCGGCGAAATAATAACGAACAAGCTGCCGCGAGACGCCCGATTCCTGCGCGATCAGGTCGTAAGACAACATGGGCAGGCCGTTTTTCAACAGAACAGAAAATGCTCCGGACACGATATCCAATTTTCGTTGGTCGTCTTTTTCCATGCCAATTCCAACCTATGATCAAAAATGAATAGAATATTGAACGGGTTCTTCGCAATCAGGCAAATAGTTAGTCGACGTGGGACCCCTCGTCCAGACCTCTCTTTGAGGATTGAATGGCGGTGCCGGGACATGGCAGATCGCGCACTTACGGTCCGGGTGCGGAGAAGACGACGAAAACAGCGCATTTTTGCTTGCGCGGATACTTCGAGGATATGGCTTCAGATCCAGTTTGCATCGGCCAAACGGCGCGCAAGCCGCTCGGCTGATCAAAAACCTGACAAACTGCTAGAACAGGCGGGACTGTTCGAGTGCAGCCGCGATGAAGGAGGCAAACAGCGGGTGCGGTTCAAGCGGCCGGGATTTCAGTTCCGGGTGGTATTGAACGCCGATAAACCACGGATGATCCCGGTATTCCACGGTCTCCGGCAGGACCCCATCGGGGGACATGCCGGAAAAGGTCAGGCCGGCTTCCTCAAGCCTTGCCACATAATCAAGATTGACCTCATAGCGATGGCGATGGCGCTCGGAAATCTCCGTACTCCCGTAAATTTCGGCAATACGCGTGCCCGCCTTGAGATGCGCATCGTAAGCACCCAGACGCATGGTGCCACCCAGATCGCCTGATTTGGTGCGTTTTTCGAGCATGTCGCCCTTCAGCCATTCGGTCATCAGACCGACAACGGGTTCCGAGGTGTCTCCAAATTCGGTCGACGAGGCTTTATCCAGCCCTGCCAGCGAACGCGCCGCATCAACCACAGCCATCTGCATGCCGAAGCAGATCCCGAAATAGGGCACTTTGTGCTCCCGGGCGAAACGTGCCGCCAATATCTTGCCTTCCGCACCGCGTTCGCCAAAGCCACCGGGCACAAGGATGCCATCGACCTTTTCCAGCCAGGGCGCGGGATCTTCCTTTTCGAAGATCTCCGATTCGATCCATTCCAGGTTCACCTTGACATGATTGGCAATGCCGCCGTGATGAAGCGCCTCGATCAATGACTTGTAGGCATCCTTCAGGCCGGTGTATTTTCCGACAACCGCAATGGTCACTTCGCCTTCCGGCGTGCGAATACGCTCAGCCACCCGCTTCCATGGCTCTATTCGGGGGGCAGGCGCCGGTTCGATGCCGAATGCGGCAAGCACCTCCGTGTCGAGGCCTTCATGATGGTAGGAAATCGGTACATCATAGATGGAAACGACATCAAGCGCCTGAATCACCGCGCTGGAGCGCACATTGCAAAACAGTGACAATTTGCGACGTTCGTCTTCGGGGATCGGACGGTCGGCCCGCACCAGCAGAATATCAGGCGCAATGCCGATAGAGCGCAGTTCCTTGACCGAATGCTGCGTCGGTTTCGTCTTCAATTCGCCGGCAGCCGATATCCACGGCATCAAGGTCAGATGGATGTAGACGGCATTGCCGCGCGGCAGATCATTGCCCAATTGGCGGATGGCTTCCAGAAAGGGCATCGCCTCGATATCGCCGACAGTGCCGCCGATCTCGCACAGGACAAAGTCAAAATTCTCATTGCCATCCAGAACGAAGTTCTTGATTTCATTGGTGACATGCGGAATCACCTGAACGGTGGCGCCCAGATAGTCGCCCCGGCGTTCCTTGTCGATAATGTCCTTGTAGATCCGTCCGGTGGTAATATTGTCGGCCTGAACGGCGGAGCGTCCGGTAAATCGCTCATAATGCCCCAGATCCAGATCGGTCTCCGCACCGTCGTCGGTAACAAAAACCTCGCCGTGCTGATAGGGACTCATCGTTCCCGGATCGACATTGAGATAAGGATCAAGCTTGCGTATCCGCACCCGGTAACCACGGGCCTGCAGCAACGCTCCCAGAGCGGCCGCAGCAATTCCTTTTCCAAGGGAAGAAACCACGCCGCCAGTGATGAATACGTATCGCGCCATGGGCTTATTCCGTTATCGCTTTGTCACTGATTCCACCAGCCCAAAATTTGTTCTGATGGCATTTTTCAGATGATATACACATCCACACGACAAATTGCTGCGCAACTTTGCGTCGTGCACAGCAAATACCGGCAACCATTGCCGGTATGTCATGGTATATCGTAAATTACTGACCTGTTGGAACCTGCGTTCCGTCCTGCGTGGGCGCAGGTATGTCAGCCGAACTGTCAGAACTCTCACTCGGTGACAATGAGCCGCCGAGCTGGTCCAGAATGTTCTGGCCACCAGGTGACGTCTGTTCAATCTGGTCGAGAATGTCAGTCGGGCGCGATTCGTAGCGGGCAAATATGCCAAGCGAAATCGACGTGATGAAAAAAGCGGCCGCCAGAATGCCTGTTGTCCGCGTCAATGCGTCGGCTGCGCCGCGTGCGGACATCATGCCCCCGCCGCTGCCACCGCCGCCCATGCCTAGCGCTCCGCCTTCAGAACGCTGCAACAAAACGACGCCCACGAGGGCGATGACGACCATGAGATGAATAACGATCAAAACCGTTTGCATAGATTTATGTTCCTGCCATCAAGGCACATTGGAATTTTTGCGGCTGTGTACACGAGGCTGGAACGCTTTCCAACCCCATACAGGCCAATTCAAACAAACAACCGTCGAACAGGACGGTTCGAGGCGGTTATTATCCGTATGCTTCACAGATGGCAAGGAAGTCTGTTGCTTTCAAGCTCGCACCACCAACCAAAGCACCATCCACATTGCGCACGGCCATCAATTCCGCCGCATTGGCGCCTTTGACGGAACCGCCATAGAGCAGCCTCATTTGAGCCCCCTGCTCGCCATAACGTCCCTCAAGGTCGCGGCGCATGAAATCATGGGCTTCCTCCACATCCCTGGGCGTCGGCGTCATACCGGTGCCAATGGCCCAAACGGGTTCATAGGCAACAATTGTATTCCTGTGTGTCGCGTCGTCCGGCAGAGACTCATCCAGCTGTCGCTTCAGCACCGCCAATGTTATTCCGGCATCGCGTTCGGCCTTGGTTTCGCCAATGCAGATGATCGCCACCAGGCCCTCGGCATGGACCGCGTTAGCCTTTTTACGCACCAGCGCATTGCTTTCGCCGTGATCGGCCCGCCGCTCCGAGTGCCCGACAATGATATGAGTCGCCATGGCGTCACGCAGCATGGTTGCGGAAATGTCGCCCGTATGGGCGCCGGCCTGCTGTGTATGGCAATCCTGACCGCCAATGTTCAAATGCGTATCCTGAACGGCCGCAGCCGCCAGACACACGAGCGTCGCAGGCGGGCAGATCAAGGCATCGAAGGCTTCGCCTTTGAATGTTTCAAGCCCTGAGGCAATGGCCGTGATCTCGCGCAGGGAATCGCGAAGACCATTCATTTTCCAGTTGCCGGCGATCAGCGGCTTAATCCCAGGTGTCATTTCATATCCTCTCGCCATAGATTGTCTGTCGAACAGGGACCTAGCAAACTGACCGGATAATGCAATGCGCCACGACGGCAACATGGTGGATTTGAACCCTCATGGGCCGACAATGGCGCAACACCTGTTATTCAGCCTTGCGGGGCGGGCAATGGATGCGTAAAACACCGTCCAATTGTATTAGCGAAATTCGCGGCGCTGCCTAGGCGCCAAAATCGGAAGTAATGGAGTTTTCATGCTCGACGTTCTACGCAATAGTGCCAAATCATGGGTTGCCAAATTTCTCCTGATACTTCTCGTTTTGTCCTTTGGTGTCTGGGGTATCAGCGGCACCATGTTCCAGGGCGCCGGAAATTCGGTCGTCTCAGTTGGCGAAACTGAGGTGACAACGACGGAATACCGCCTCGCCTTCGATCGGCAGATCGCCTTGCTTTCGCGGCAATTCGGAACCCGGCTGACCGCTGAGCAGGCGCGTGCGCTGGGCGTTGAAAACCAGGTTCTCACGCAGGTTTCCATGAATGCCGCACTCGACGAGCAGTCGCGGCGGATGAATCTGGGCCTGTCGGAAGAGCGCCTGGCCGGGCTGATTGCCGAAGATCCGGCCTTCAAGGGGATCGATGGCCGCTTTGACCGTCTGACCTTCGCAAATCTCCTACGCAATATCGGCATGAGTGAAGAAGATTTCATCGTCAGTCAGGAAAACACCGCGATCCGTTCGCAGATCGTTGAAGCCGTTTCCGATGGATACAAGGCACCTGCGACCCTGCTGGCAGCCGTCAACCAGTTTGAAAACGAAACGCGCACGTTCGATTATATTGTGCTGAACCCGCAGGACCTCAGCACAATAGAAGACCCCACGGAGGAGGTTCTCAAAACCTATTTCGAGTCCAACAAGGCCACCTACCGGGCGCCTGAATACCGCAAAATCACCTATGTCACATTGACCGCCAGTGACATTGTGGATGTGGCGAATATTTCCGATGCAACAGCGCGCAATGATTATGAATCACGCATTGATCGCTACACCACACCGGAAACGCGCACCATCGAACAATTGAATTTTGACGATGAAAAAGCCGCACAGGCAGCAGCGGAAAAATTGGCGGCCGGCGCAAGTTTTGAAGAAATTGTCAGCGCTGCAGGCAAGACCATGAGCGACGTTTCCCTCGGAACGCAACGGAAATCGACGGTGCCCGATCAGGTCATCGCGGATGCTGCTTTTGCGATCAGCTCAGCCGGGGCGACCAGCGGTGTTGTCAATGGCTCCTTTGGGCCAGTCATCCTGCGCGTTACGGCAATTACGCCGCAGACGACCAGAAGTTTCGAAGAGGTGCGTGACGAGATACGCAACGAACTGGCGTTGCGCGAAGCAGAGACCATCCTGCTTGATGTGCATGATGCCTATGAGGATTCCCGCGCTGGCGGCGAAACTTTGCGTGAAGCCGCAAGGAAGCAGAAACTGACACCTGTCACCATAGATGCGGTTGATCGTTCTGCACGCACACCGGATGGAGAAGTCCTGCGTGACCTGCCACAGTCACAGGCTCTCCTGGCACAGGCATTTGATACCGAAATCAACATTGAAACCGCGCCGATCAATATTGGCGGAGATGGTTTTCTATGGTTTGAGGTTGATGACATCATACCCGCACGTGACCGTACCCTGGACGAAGCAAGGAGCCAGGTCACGGAAGACTGGAAGCGCGAACAGGCTGCCATCGCTCTGGACAAACAGGCGACCGAATTGCGTGATCGCGTTGCAAAGGGTGAGGAATTGTCAGCCATCGCAGCCGAACTCGGCCTGGTGGCAGAAACCAAATATGACATGAAACGAAACGTCCAGGATGCTGTTCTCGGCGCATCGGCCATCAACGCTGCCTTTTCCGGACCGGAAGGCCTGGTTACCCTGGCAAGTGACGAAGCCGATACGGTCAAGATCCTGATGCAGGTGACATCCGTAACAACACCGGACCCATCCACAGTTGCCGCCTTGCCTGCTGCAGCCAGCCAGAACCTGTCACGCAGAATGGGTGATGACATGCTGTCTCAGATGATCCGTCTGATGCAAACGGAATTCGGCGTCACCTTCAATCCAGCGGTCGCCGAACTGGCCGTTTCCTCACCCTCCTGACGCCGGAAAACAGATCGAGTTGCTGCCCGGGAGGCAAAGCTGACCATGTCCGACCTGAAAGACTATATCGCCATTGTGGCCAGTGGGCAGCCGCTGACCCGCACGCAGGCCCACGATGCCTTCAGCATCATGATGTCGGGCGAGGCAACCGCCGCGCAGATCGGCGGCTTCCTGATGGCACTGCGTGTTCGGGGCGAAAGCGTCTCCGAACTGACCGGCGCTGTCAGCACCATGCGTGAAAAGATGCTGCGCGTGAAAGCCCCGGACGATGCGATTGATATCGTGGGAACCGGCGGTGATGCCTCAGGTTCCTATAATGTTTCGACCTGCACCGCCCTGGTGGCCGCCGGTGGCGGTCTCACCGTCGCCAAACACGGCAACCGCGCCCTCACCTCGAAATCCGGTGCTGCCGATACGTTGATGGCACTGGGTGTCGATATTGATCTGAAGCCGGAAGGCATCGAGGCCTGTATTCGCGAGGCGGGAATCGGTTTCATGTTTGCACCCGGCCATCATGCGGCCATGCGACATGTGGGCCCCGCGCGCGTCGAGCTTGGAACCCGCACGATCTTCAACCTGCTTGGGCCACTTGCCAATCCGGCCGGTGCAAAAAGACAATTGCTGGGGGTATTCGATCCTGCCTGGTGCGAACCGCTTGCCCATGTTCTGCATGACCTCGGATCTGAAACCGTCTGGGTTGTCCATGGTGACGGCCTAGACGAGATGACGACAACGGGCACAACGCAGATTGTCGCCTTGCAAAAGGGTGATATTCGCCGCTTTGACATCACGCCGGAAGAACTGGGTCTGCAGCGGGTTACCATGGACAAGTTGAAGGGCGGCAACGCTGAACACAATGCTGCAGCGCTGATGGAGGTTCTGCGGGGCACCAAAAATGCCTATCGCGACATTGTCCTGCTCAACAGCGCGGCTGCTTTCGTGATTGGCGGCAGCGCTGAAGACATGCGTGAGGGCATCAGCAAGGCCGAAAGCGCCATTGACAGCGGTGCAGCACTGGCAGCGCTCGAGACGCTGGCGAAAACATCCAAAGCCCACGCAAAACAAGCCCGATAGCGAACAGGCAAACAGGCATGGCCGATATTCTTCAAAAGATCGAAACATACAAGCGGGAAGAAATAGCCGCTGCGAAATCGGCGGTTCCCCTGGCCGATCTGAAAGCCAGGCTCCAGGACGTGGATGCCCCCCGCGGTTTTCTTGCCTCTTTGCAGCAAAGGCAAAATGAGGGAAAATTCGGTCTGATTGCCGAAATCAAGAAGGCAAGCCCCTCAAAAGGTCTGATCCGAGAAGATTTTGACCCACCTGCCCTGGCCAGGGCCTACCAGACGGGCGGCGCAGCCTGTCTTTCAGTTCTCACGGACAGACCATCCTTTCAGGGCGCACCGGCGTTTCTCACCGAAGCACGCGCAGCAACTGATCTGCCGGCCCTGCGCAAGGATTTCATGTTTGAACCCTATCAGGTCTATGAGGCCCGCGCCTGGGGCGGCGATGCCATCCTGATCATTATGGCGTCGCTGAATGATGATGATGCCCGCATGCTGGAAGACAGTGCTTTTGAACTCGGCATGGACGCACTGATCGAAGTGCACGACGAAGCGGAAATGGAACGGGCGTTGCGGCTGCAGTCGAGGCTGATTGGCGTCAACAACCGCAACCTGCGAACCTTCGAGGTCAGTCTCGACACCAGCGAACGATTGGCTGAAATGGTGCCCGCAGACCGCTTGCTGGTTGGTGAGAGCGGCATTTCCAGCCACGAGGATTGCCTCAGGCTGGCAAAATCCAATATCAGGTCATTCCTTGTGGGTGAAAGCCTGATGCGCCAGGATGACGTTGAAATGGCCACCCGGCGGCTTTTGACCGGCAAGGACTGAAGCATGACAGGCACCGGCAAACTGACCCATATCGATGCAGGTGGTGAAGCCCATATGGTTGACGTGGGCGGCAAGCAGGAGACCGAGCGTGTTGCCATTGCCGAAGGCTATATCCGCATGGCGCCTGAAACACTGGCGCTGATCCTTGCTGGTGATGCCAAAAAGGGCGATGTGATTGGCGTTGCGCGGATTGCCGGCATCATGGGTGCCAAGAGAACATCGGATCTCATTCCGCTTTGTCATCCCCTGATGCTGACCAAAGTCTCGGTCGACATATCGCAAGCACCGGAATTGCCGGGACTTCGCGTTGAGGCCATGGCGAAATTGTCCGGCAGGACCGGTGTCGAGATGGAAGCGCTGACAGCTATCTCCGTGGCCTGTCTGACCCTCTACGACATGGCCAAGGCGGCGGACAAGTCGATGGAAATCACCGGCATCAAACTGCTCTCCAAGACCGGCGGAAAATCCGGCAACTGGCAACGCGATCAGGGAGGAGACGCGCTTTGAAGTCGCTGCTTCCCGTCGACGAGGCCCGCAGGCGCATCTTGCAGGGCGCCGGGCCGATCAGTGACGTGGAAATGGTATCGCTGGTCGAGGCGCGCGACCGCCTGTTGGCACACGACATCAGCGCCATGCGTTCGCAACCGCCCTTTGCCGCCTCAGCCATGGATGGTTATGCGGTTCGACATGAGAATGTGGCCAATGCGCCCTGCCGTCTGACAATCATCGGTGAAGCCCCCGCCGGTCACGGCTTTACCGGAACTGTCGGCCCCGGCCAGACGGTGCGTATCTTTACCGGTGCTCCGGTCCCCGTGGGCGCCGATGCAATCGTCATTCAGGAAGATACGGACAGGACAGACGACCAGCACGTGCTGATCAATCTGGCCGTGCCGAAAGGCCACTACATTCGGCCGGAAGGTCTGGATTTCGCCGCAGGCGATCATGTCCTGCATGCGGGGCAACGGCTGGATGCAGGACGCATCACCGTGGCCGCAGCCATGAATCACCCCAAATTGCCTGTTCGACGACGGCCGCATGTCGCCATTCTGGCCACCGGCGACGAACTGGTTCTGCCCGGACAGCAACCCGGCATCGACCAGATCATTGCCTCCAATGGCTTTGGTGTCCGCGCCATTGCCGAAGCCGACGGTGCCGTCGTGACGGATCTGGGTATTGCCGTTGATCGGCAGGATGTCATCGAGGCGGCGATCGAGCGTGCCCTGGCGGCGCGGGTCGACGTGTTGATCACCCTTGGCGGCGCTTCCGTTGGCGACCATGATCTGGCGCAGGCAGCCCTTGTGGCACGCGGCATGGACCTTGATTTCTGGCGCATCGCCATGCGCCCCGGCAAACCCCTGATGTATGGCCAGCTCAAGGGACTGCACGTCCTCGGCCTGCCCGGCAATCCGGTTTCCAGCCTCGTGTGTACCCATTTGTTTCTGCGTCCGCTGATTGCAAAGCTCTCTGGCATTGCCGAGGCGGACTTCGAATCCGATGCCGTGCTGGGTGCGGCGCTGCCGGCCAATGACCAGCGGCAGGATTATCTGCGTGCCCGCCTGATACGCGAGTCCGATGGAACGCTGACGGCGCTTGCCTTTGCGAAACAGGATTCGTCCATGACGCGCCACTTTGCCGATTCAGACGGTCTGGTCATTCGCCCGCCCCATGCGCCGGCAGCTGAAACCGGCAGCCCCTGCCGGGTTCTTGTCCTCAGGGAGCCGGACTGACCGATCGGATAGAGACAAGAAGGATGCCGATTGCTTGGGGGCGGCTGCAGGAGATTGCGAATGAAGACTGACCACCTGTTCTCTGATCCTTTCCTTGCCGGCATCTATGACGTTTGGAACCCCAGAAAGAAACGCAAGGATTACGACTTCTATCTTGGCCAGATTCTGGCAGCGGATGCGGTGCTCGATGTCGGATGCGGCACCGGCACACTGCTTCACGAGGCCCGTGATCGCGGCCATGCCGGACGGCTTTGCGGTCTTGATCCCGCACCGGCAATGCTGGAATACGCACAAAGACGCACGGATATTGAGTGGTTTGCCGGCGATCTGCAATCGGTGGACCCGATTGCGGAATTCGATTTGATCGTCATGAGCGGTCACGCTTTCCAGGCCATTGTCAGCGACTCGGATCTGCGCGATTTCACCGCAAGTATAAGGCAGGCTTTGGTTCCGGGCGGTCAATTCATCTTTGAAACGCGAAATCCACTGGCTTGCGCATGGAAGGACTGGACATCGCAAAATGCTGAAACGGTTGAAGCGCCCGGCGGAGTCAATGTGCGGATCACAACAGAACTGATCAAACCCTTCGATGGTCAAACGCTGACATTTGCCCATTCATTCAGCGGCGACCATCCGAGTCTTCCGCAAATCAGCCACAGCACGCTGCGTTTCCTGAGCGCTGGCGAAATACAAAAGCTGCTTATTGATGCCGGCCTGCGTGTGGAACAGCAATTTGGCGATTTTGACGGCAGTGCACTGGAACAGCAAAGCCCGGAGATCATCACGATCGCTGCGCTTTGAAATGTGCGCCTTCGCCTCAAAACCGCAGGATGCCGCTCAGCTTTCATCAAAATCGAAAATGACCTTGTCCGTCAGCGGCCGGGACTGGCATGCGAGGACGAAACCGGCTTCCAGTTCCCAGGGTTCCAGGGAATAATTGGCCACCATTTCGACCTTGCCCTCAACCAGCTTCGCGCGGCAGGTGCAGCACATGCCACCCTTGCAGGAAAAGGGCAATTCTATGCCCTGCCTGTGCGCAGCATCGATGACGCTGTCATCCTTTGCGCCCATGGTGAAAATCTGCCTTGAACCATCCAGAACCGTTTCAATCTCCACACCCTTGTCAGCGACCTGCCGGGCTTTTTCAGACACCACCCTGGCAGGGGCTGTTCCGTCATGAACCGGGGTAAACATCTCGAAGCGAATGCGCTCTGCCGCAACGCCCATGGCTGCCAGCGTCTGGCGCCCGATCTCGATCATGTCGCCGGGCCCACACAGAAATATCCGCGTTACGGACCGGGGATCAAACAGGCCTGCATCGGCAAACCGCCTTATGTGCTCGGCATCCAGGCGGCCATGCAAAAGATCGACATCCTGGCCTTCCCTGCTAAGCACATGCACCAGTGTAAAGCGTTGAATGAACTTGTCCTTGAGGTCTTCCAACTGTTCGCGAAACAGCACGGAGCCGCGGTCGCGATTGCCATAAAACAGCGTGAACGTGCTGTCCGGCTCACTGGCCAGCTTGGTTTTGACAATGGACAAGATGGGTGTCACGCCTGAACCGGCGGCAAAGGCGACATAATGGTTGCCTTCAAGCGATGAGGGTTCGGCGGTAAAGCGCCCCTGCGGTGCCATCACATCCATTTGCATGCCGGCCAGCAGATTGTCATTGGCAAAACTGGAGAACACGCCGCCATCAACCCGTTTGATCGCCACGCGCAATTCACCCTCATCAAGACCGCTGCAGATGGAATAGGTTCTTTGAACCGCCTGCCCATCGACGTCAGTGCGCAGGGTCAGATACTGTCCCGGAACGAAAGCAAATGCATCGCGGGCATTGTCCGGCACCGCAAAGGCAATGGACACGGCATCATCCGTTTCACGCCGGACATCTGCAACCATCAGTGAATGAAAGCGTGGCACCGTATTCTCCTCAATGGCATTTGAAATAGTCAAAGGGCTCCCGGCAAGCCAGGCAACGATAGAGCGCCTTGCAGGGGGTGGAGCCAAATTCGCTGACACGTTCTGTTTCGCCCGAACCACAATGCGGGCAGGTGACAAATGTCTCACCAAACAGTGCGCGTTTTGAATTGGACGTCTCGGTGGGAGGCGCGATGCCGAACTGGCGAAGCTTTTCACGTCCCTCGCTGCTGATCCAGTCCGTCGTCCAGGCCGGACTGAGCACTGATTCCACCCGGACATTCTCAAACCCGGCCTCGTTCAGTGCTTCCAGAACCATCTGCTGGATGAGGTTGGTTGCCGGACATCCCGAATAGGTTGGCGTTACCTGTGCAACGATGCAGCCCTCTCCATCCAGCGCAATGGAGCGAAGGATGCCCAGATCAGCGATGGTCACCACGGGGATCTCGGGATCCGGAACAGCGGCTGCCGCAGCCCAGGCAGCCTGCTGAAGCGATTGCTGTGACGCATGTTGGTCATGTTGATCATGTTGATCCGGGGTGCGGGTCATGACATGGTCACCAGGTCAGCCCGGGAAAGCTGCGTTGCATATATTGCAATTCGCTGAGAATATGGCCCAGATGCTCGCTATGGCGCCCCATGCGGCCACCGGTCTGCATATGGCCTGCCTTTGGCAGTTCAAGCGTTGCTTCCTGCAATATGGTTTGCACCGTATGTTGCCATTCCGCTTTCAGATCCAAAGCATCCACCCCGACACCCAATTGCAGCATCTCCTGCGCAACAGCGTCCATCTCGAACAATTCGCCCGTAAACATCATCAGATCATCCAGCGCCTCGACCATCCGTTCATGGCTTTCGCGGGTGCCGTCACCCAGTCGAATGACCCATTCCGACGTATGACGCAGATGGTAGGTGACTTCCTTGCTTGCCTTTGCGGCAATCGCGGCCAGCATGTCATCCGTGGAACCTTCCATCCTGCGCCAGAAGGGATCCATATAGGCAGAGATGAAAAACTGGCGCACGATCGTATGGGCAAAATCGCCATTGGGCTGTTCGGTGATCAGCAGATTTTGGTAATCGCGCTCATAGCGCATGAAGGCGAGCTGGTCCTCGTCGCGGCCCTTGCCTTCGACCTGCCCCGCATAGGCATAGAGCGCGCGCGCCTGGCCAATGAGATCCAGAGCAATATTGGCGAGCGCCAGATCTTCTTCGAGGGTTGGCGCTTCACCGCACCATTCACCCAGCCGCTGGCTGAGGATGAGATGATCATCGGCCAGTCGCAAAACGTATGAAAACAGGGTCTGGTTGGATGTCATCATCGGCTCACATGTTCCCGACATCGTCAGGAATCTCGTAAAAGGTTGGATGCCGGTAGATTTTCGAGGCCGTCGGTTCAAACATCATGTCCTTGTCGACCGGGTCGGAGGCAACGATATCACTGGAACGCACCACCCAGATGCTCTGCCCCTCACCGCGCCGCGTATAGACATCGCGCGCCGCATGCAGCGCCATTTCGGCGTCCGTCGCATGGATTGATCCGGCATGTTTATGGCTCAGGCCATTGCGCGCCCTGATGAACACTTCCCATAGGGGCATTGCAGCTTCACTCATTGCATCAAACCTCTGCCAAGTTCCGGTTCATTGATATTCAGGTAAACGATTGCTGTGCACTATTCGGCGGCGATACGTGCACTGGCCGTTCTGGCCGCGCGCTTTTGTGCATGCGCCATGGCCGCTTCGCGCACCCAGGCGCCATCCCGGTCGACGCGCCGCCGGTTCTTCAGCCGCTCACGATTGCAAATGCCATCGCCCTTGACCACCCGCCAGAACTCGTCCCAATCGATCTCGCCATGATCATAGCCCTGCTTTGCCTCATTCCATTTCAGATCGGGATCCGGAATGGTCAATCCCAGTTTTTCTGCCTGGGGCACGGATGCATTGATGAATTTGTCGCGCAGGTCATCATTGGAGAAACGCTTGATTTTCCAGATCATCGATTGATTGGAATGGACCGATTCACCTTCCGGCGGGCCGAACATCATCAGCGATGGCCACCAGAAACGGTTGAGCGCATCCTGTGCCAGTTCCTTTTGTTCCTCGGAGCCATTGCAAAGGGCAATCATGATTTCATAGCCCTGGCGCTGGTGAAAGCTCTCTTCCTTGCAGATGCGGATCATGGCGCGCGCATAGGGCCCATAGGAACAGCGACACAGAACGATCTGGTTCATGATCGCAGCGCCATCGACAAGCCAGCCTATGGCGCCGATATCGGCCCAGGTCAGCGCCGGATAGTTGAAAATGGAGGAATATTTCGCAGCGCCACTGAGCAATTGTTCTGTCATCTCCTCACGGCTGACACCGAGTGTTTCGGCAGCCGAATAGAGGTACAGTCCATGACCACCCTCGTCCTGAACCTTTGCCAGCAAGGCTGCCTTGCGGCGCAGGGTCGGTGCACGGCTTATCCAGTTTCCCTCCGGCTGCATGCCGATGATTTCGGAATGTGCGTGTTGGGAAATCTGCCGCACCAGTGTCTTGCGGTATCCTTCTGGCATTGGATCATTGGGTTCGATTTTCTGTTCGGCATCAATGCGCGCCTGGAAGGCAGCCAGAAACGTCGCATCTTCATGGGTTTGACCATCCGCACCAATAAGACCCTGAGAATACATGCCCGGCTCCTTCCGATTTGATAGGATCAATAATACGTTACGAATATCTGTCAGTCAATATTGTTTTCGTAACACAAATAAATCAGACACCGAACCGGTTTGCAATATTGCTGGCCGCCTTGCTGAAGGCGCGGCCTTCGGAATCGCGGCAACCATCAAGCCAGCGTTCACTCGATACCGCCAGTCTGCGATAGATCAGGGATGCCAGGACCCGGGCCTTGTCACCTTTCCAGTCGACCGGCGTCAATTCAGCCGGGAACAGCGGGTCACGCAGTGCAATGCGGCGAAACTGGTGGATCATCAGGCTGCGCGCCGCCATCGCCGAAAGCGGATCCAGCTCCGCACCGGTGGAAAGGGCAACCGACAATGGTTTGAAAGCACGGGCAAAATCCGCGTAGTGTTTTTCCACATCAGACAGCTGCCACGCCTGGGCAACCAGTGCCCGGGGCATTGATTGTTCGTTCAACTGCGAAAAGAAATGGAATTCGCCAGGCAGGACAGCCGGCACCACCTTGTTATCCGGATTGTCCGGGCGAATGAACATGTTTGGCCCGAGTGCTCCAAATCCGGCCGCACGAAGCTCTTCGCGGCGGGCCTCGCGGCTTTCTCCGGCTTCTGCGGACAGCACAATGATGGTCCAGTCTCCGGACCAGCTCGAGCGGCGCGAGTCGTAGATCTTTCTGGCCCCTTCGGCAAATTCTGCCTCACCTGTTTCAGCAAGCCGATAAAAACTCTTGCGGCCCACCCGCAATCGCGTCAGCCAGCCATCGGCTGTCAGACGGGACATGGCGGCGCGCACGGCGCTGGGTTCAATGCGCAACCGGTCCATCAGCGCCTGCAGAGATCCGAGCCACAATTCGCCACCCCGGGGGATCACGGCATCCCCAAAAATGGTGATCACCAGCGACCAGACACGGATGCGTTCCTGTGAATGGAAGTCATCAATCAGCGCTTCCAATTGGGTAATGGGAGAATCAGCCATGGACCATTTATGGCCCCTCCAAGCCGTCTTGATCAAGCGCCTGCCAATCCGCGTGCACCATCAATGATCAGACGGCTGGCAATGCGGGCATAATCATCGCGGCTGATTTCCCCCTGCGGCCGGAACCACATATAGTGCCAGTTGAGCATACCAAACAGTGACATGGTCACCGGTTTAAGCAGGTTGCCATCCAGATCCGGACTGGCGCCATGAACGGCATCGGCAAAACGCGCGACCAGTCGTCTTTCCAGTTCCCGGATCTCTTCCTGCCGGTCTTCGGCAAGATGTTTCATCTCATTGATCTGAACCTTGTGTTCGTGATCGGCGTCACGGTAGGCGTCGAGCAAGGCCTTGACCAAAAAATGCAGGCGGTCTTCCGCCGGCGCGGCTGGCCGATCAGCCTCTTCAACTGTCTTGCACAGTTCAATCAGATGGGCGCTGATCACATCAAAAAGCAGCGCGTCCTTACCGGAATAATAATGATAGAGCAGCGCTTTTGAAACGCCGCAGGCTGTTGCCAGTTGTGACATTGAGGATCGGTCATAGCCAACATCGGCAAACAATCTTGCCGCAGAATGCAAGATTGCCTCTCGCTTTGCCTCGTAATCAACAGCTTTGGTTCTTGCCACGTATTGTTCCTGTATTAATTCGAAATAACAATAAGATACAGTTATTACATTATGCGTTTCATTAGTCGATGTCGCGTTTATCCACGACGCGACGTGCTTTCCCGCCCGAGCGCTCGACGCTGCCGGGTTCATGCACTTGAATGCTGGCCGACAAGCCGATCACACTTTTGATATGGCTGGAAAGCTCCACACTGCTGCCGCTCCGGTCGGCATGCGCGGATGCACTATGCGTTGATTCAACCATGATGGTCATTGTGTCCATACGGCCCTCGCGTGTCAGCTCAATCTGGTAATGCGGCGCGAGACCTGTGCATTTGAGAATCTGCTCTTCAATCTGCGTTGGAAAGACATTGACGCCACGCACGATCATCATGTCGTCTGAACGGCCGGTCACCTTCTCCATGCGCCGCATGCTGCGCGCCGTGCCGGGCAACAGCCGTGTCAGGTCCCGGGTCCGGTAGCGAATGATCGGAAAGGCCTCTTTGGTCAGCGAGGTAAATACCAACTCGCCTTTCTGCCCATCCGGCAGCACCTCACCCGTATCCGGATCAATGACCTCCGGATAGAAATGGTCCTCCCAGATATGCAGACCGTCCTTTGTCTCCACACATTCGTTGGCCACGCCCGGGCCAATGATTTCGGACAGTCCATAAATATCAACGGCATCCATGCCGAATGCGTCCTCAATTTCCTGACGCATTGCATTGGTCCAGGGTTCAGCGCCAAAAATACCCACCTCCAGCGACGATTGACGCGGATCGAGACCAATCTTGCGAAACTCGTCGAGAACCGACAGCAGATAGGAGGGCGTGATCATGATGATACGCGGTTTGAAATCCTCGATCAGCGTCACCTGCCGCTCGGTCATGCCGCCCGAGACAGGCACGACGGTACAGCCAAGTTTTTCCGCTCCATAGTGGGCGCCAAGTCCACCGGTAAACAGCCCGTAGCCATAGGCCACATGCACCATGTCGCCGGGCCTGCCGCCACTGGCATAAATCGAGCGGGCAACCACCTGGGCCCACATATCCACGTCATTCCGCGTATAGCCGACCACGGTGGGTTTTCCGGTGGTGCCTGAGGAGGCGTGCAGACGGGCAAGCTGTTCACGCGGAACGGCAAACATGCCGTAGGGATAATTGTCCCGCAGATCCTTTTTGACTGTGAAGGGAAAACGCGCCAGATCTTCAAGTCCCTGCAGGTCATCAGGGTGCACGCCATGCTGGTCGAAATGCTTTTTGTAGAAGGGCGAATGCTCATAGGCGCGCTGCAAGCTCTGCTGCATGCGTTTGAACTGCAGCGCAGAAATCTCGTCACGTGATGCGGTTTCAATGGCCTCGAGACCCGCAATTTTTGACGCGGAAATTTTTGCCGGACTGTTGAGTGTATCTTGCGGTTCGATGTGCATGTGGTTGCTCCTCCCTTCGTTTGTCGATTATTGACCCTGCTGTGGCAGCCAGGTTCCCTTTATTGTTCGCGAATGTCCGCGAAACTCTGCGACGACCTCGCCATTGTCGCGCGTCACGCGGATATCGTAGAGCCCGCTGCGGCCGGTCCGGCTGACTTCACGCGCCGTTGCCGTCAAAACCTCACCGCATTTGACGGGAGCCAGAAATGTCACCGAACAATGCTGGGCAACAGCGTTTTGATTGTAGCTATTGCAGGCGTAGGCAAAGGCACTGTCGGCCAGTGTGAACATATAGCCGCCATGGCACATTCCATGGCCATTGGTCATGAAATCCTGCACCTCCATGGACAGTTGAGCCCTCCCCGCCGATACGTCCACAAGCTCCATTTGCAGATGACGGCAGGCATTGTCTCCGGCCCACATGGCAGCGGCACTGGCCTTTGCAATCTCGTCCGCAGTCATCTGCGAGAGGTCTGGTGTTGAAACAGCCATCGGGCTCAATTCTCCTCGTTCATCTGTCCGGTGAAACGGGCGGGACGCTTTTCCAGAAAAGCACGCACCCCCTCGGCATAATCCGGAGTCCGGCCTGCGATACGTTGCGTGTCGCGTTCCAGATCAAGCTGCTGGTCAAACGTGTTGGTTGCTGCGGCATGAACCAGGGACTTCGTCAGCCCCAAGCCCACACTGGCGCCCTTGGCAAGGCTGGCAGCGAGCTTCAAGGCCTCGGTCATCAGTTCGCCATCATCGATGGCTTTCCAGATCATGCCCCAGTTCTCGGCTTTTTCAGCGCCCACGGGTTCACCTGTCAACATGATCGCCTTTGCACGTGCCTCACCCACCAGATGGGTGATTGTCCAGGTGCCGCCGCTATCGGGCACCAGACCGATCTTGCTGAACGCCTGAATGAACCGCGCCGAACGGGCAGCCAGAACGATATCGCAGGCCAGGGCGATATTGGCCCCCGCGCCTGCGGCAACACCGTTGACGGCGCAGATGACGGGAATATCCATTGACCGCAGTTTTCGCACCAGCGGATTGAAATAGGCATCGATCGTCTCACCCAGATCAGGCGCCCCTCCGGATGGGTCGCGATCTCCAAGATCCTGCCCTGCACAAAAACCCCTGCCCGCACCTGTCAGCACCACAGCGCGGCACTGCGGATTTGCTTCAGCTTCATTCAAGGCTTCCATCAGGCTGAGATGTTGCTGAACATTGAAGGCATTGAGCCTGTCAGGCCGATTGAGCGTGATGACCATGGCGCCGTCAGCATTCTCGACCAGCACGGAATCATTGTTCATTGTTTTCTCCTCACCAAAACCGACCGTGAAAACTGCGTCGATAAAATAATTTGCATAAACCGACCGGTTGGTCAATGATTACTGTTCTGAACATCCAGACGGCTTCAACTGTCAGAGGAGACGAGCATGAGCGGTTTTTTTTCAAACACACAAGGCAACACTCGACAAGGCATTGAATGCATCCCGCACCAGGGAATATTTCTCGCCCTATCCCGAGGTTGCCAGCGGAAAAATCTATGGGGAAAGTGCCCGCGATGATGGGCAAAAGGCCTTCCAGGCCCTGCTTGGCAAAGAATATGTGATCGATGGGCATCCGGGCGATGGTCAATCCATTGGTTTAGAAAAATCCCCCTATGGTATTGAACTCAATGTAAAATATCAAAATCCTACTCCGCCGCAACTGATCGCTGCGGCGCAAGCCGCTGAGAAGGACTGGGCAAAGGCCACGATTGAGGAACGCGTGGGCGTCTGCCTTGAAATTCTGCATCGACTGAACGCCAGAAGCTTTGAAATGGCCCATGCCGTATCCCACACCACCGGTCAGGCCTTCATGATGGCGTTTCAGGCGGGCGGTCCGCATGCTCAGGATCGCGGACTGGAGGCCCTCGCCTACGCCTACGCCGAAATGACACGAACCCCGGCAAAGGCCATCTGGACCAAGCCACAGGGCAAACATGATCCATTGGTGCTGGAGAAGATCTATCGCGTTGTGCCGCGTGGCCTGGCTCTGGTGATTGGCTGCGCAACCTTTCCCACCTGGAACTCCTATCCCGGCCTGTTTGCAAGTCTGGCGACCGGCAATGCGACGATCGTCAAGCCGCATCCCGCTGCGATCCTGCCATTGGCACTGACCGTCAGCATCGGCCGTGAGGTGCTGCGCGAGGCAGGCTTTAATCCGGACGCGCTGCTTCTTGCAGTCGATGAACCCGGCGCCGAGATCACCAAAACGCTGGTGACGGATCCATCCGTCCGTATCGTCGATTTCACCGGATCCAATGCTTTCGGCACCTGGGTGCGCAACCATGCCGGACCGGACACAAAGGTTTATACGGAAGAAGCCGGCGTCAATTCGATCGTGGTGGCCTCAACGGACAATTTCCGTGGCATGTGCTCCAATATTGCCTTTTCCCTGTCGCTCTACAGCGGCCAGATGTGCACGGCACCGCAGAATATCTATGTTCCGCAATCCGGCATTGAAACGGAGGATGGACACAGGAGTTTCGACGAAGTGGCCGATGGGATCCGCAACGCGGTGGACAAATTGCTGTCTGATCCTGAACGGGCAGCCAATGTCTGCGGTGCGCTTGCCAGTGCAGCGACGGCCGAACGTGTCCGGGCCGCGACAAAACTGGGGGACATTCTTCGCACGTCAACGCCCATCGAAACGATGGGCGACGCGCGGACGGCCACACCGCTCATCCTGAAAATCACGGACCAAAACAGCAAGGTCCACGAACACGAACATTTCGGCCCCATCAGTTTCGTCATCGCCACCCGCGATGTCGAAGACGCCATCCATGCGGCCTCTTCGCTGGCCGCGCAAAAGGGCGCCATCACCGCTGCCATCTATGCTACGGATGACACCGTGGTCGATGATGCTTCGGACGCCTTTGCCCTGGCGGGCGTAAATCTCTCCGTCAATCTCACGGGTGGCATATTTGTCAACCAGAGCGCAGCCTTCAGCGACTACCATGTCACCGGCGCAAATCCTGCCGGCAATGCCTGTCTGAGTGATGCAGCCTTTGTCGCCAATCGCTTCCGTATTGCCGCCACAAGGCGCCACAAGGCCGCATGAATGGATAGGTGAAGGAATTTGACCGGTCGCCGTTGGAACGGGAAAATGGCAGGGCAATGGTGCCTGCGCCATTGTGAGGTGGAGACCTTGTAACGGAACCACAGTCTGCTCCGGGTGTGCCGTCGCGCTATCCGGAAAAACAAATAGACGCCCGATTTCAGGCGGCAAAAGATTCCGGATTGGTTTATCCTGCCGGGATGTTGTTTCAACTCCCAGACGCTGATGTCCTCTATGATGCTCTTGTGTCCCGCGACGCGCGCTTTGATGGCCGTGCCTATGTTGGTGTCACGTCGACCGGGATCTTCTGTCGCCTGACCTGCCCGGCCCGCAAACCGAAAAGGGAAAATTGCCGTTTCCTTGAAACTGTTGCCCTTTGCCTGGAGGCGGGCTTTCGACCGTGCAAACGGTGTCATCCCATGGCGCCGCAAGCTGATGCCGATCCGGCAATTGCGGTATTGCTGGCTGCGCTCGAGAAACAACCTGCACGCCGCTGGAGCGAGCGTGATATTATCGCACTGGGCCTTGACCCTTCCACAGTTCGGCGCAGTTTCAAGCGGCAATTTGACATCACCTTTCTTGAAATGGCGCGACTGAGCCGCATCCGCCATGGTTTCGAGAGACTTTCAAATGGCGGCCGGGTCATTGATGCGCAACTGGATGCGGGATTTGATTCTGCAAGCGGCTTTCGCACCGCCTTCGCAAACCTTCTCGGTCAGTCTCCTGGCAGTTTTTCCGGCAAGGAAAGCCTCAAGGCGGACTGGATCGCCACACCGCTCGGTCCCATGATCGCCGTCTGTGATGAGCATGCTCTGCATTTGCTGGAATTTGCCGCCCGCAAGGCCTTGCCAGCGGAACTGCGCAAATTGCGCAGCATGGTGCGTGGAGACATAGGCCTTGGCCGAAACGACATCATTGATCAGCTCGAGGCTGAACTGGGCCTGTATTTCAGCGCCAAATCAGCCAGCTTCAACGTTCCGCTCGTCATGCATGGCACTGCCTTCACACGCACTGTCTGGGAAGCGTTGCAACAGATACCGGCGGGTGAAACACGCAGCTATAGCGACATTGCAACCAATATCGGAAAGCCCTCTGCAACGCGTGCGGTGGCGCGTGCCAATGGCGCCAACCAGATTGCGCTGATCATTCCCTGTCACCGGGTCCTTGGCGCCGACGGCTCGCTAACGGGCTATGGCGGCGGCCTTTGGCGCAAACAGCAATTGATCGAACTGGAACGCAAGTTCCTTGACCCTGAAGCATCTGGCCCGGGAGACGACCATGTCACAACTTGATAAAGCACGTGATTTTGTTGATCTGCACATTTCAGGCAAGCCACTGATATTATATAATATATGGGACGCAGGAAGCGCCAACATCATTGCCAAAGCCGGAGCTCAGGCAATCGCAACCGGCAGTCTTTCGGTTGCTGCAGCTCAGGGATTTGCAGATGGTGAGAACATCCCGCTGGAATTCCTGCTGCAAATCATTCGCCGCATTGCCGTGACCGTTGACTTGCCGCTCTCTGTGGATTTCGAAGGGTGTTTTGCGGTTGAGCCTGTCGACGTGGGTGCCAATGTTGCACACGTCATAAATGCCGGTGCAATTGGTATCAATTTTGAAGATCAGATCGTCGGTGGATCCGGTCTGTATCCGGAAAATGAGCAGTGCCTGAGACTGGAAGCTGCAAGAGGCGCCGCAAAACAGGCAGGTGTTCCACTTTTCATCAATGCGAGAACCGACCTTTTCCTCAAAGAGACTGACCAGGACAAGCACAAGGATTTGATCCCGGAGGCCAAAGCCCGGGCTGCAGCCTATCAGGACGCCGGCGCAAGCGGCTTTTTCGTTCCGGGTCTGGTCCAGCCGGAGCTGATTGCCGAGATATGTGATCAGGTCACAATGCCGGTAAACGTCATGATGCGCGGCGGAGCGCCGGATATGAAGACGCTGGCCTCCCTTGGTGTTGCACGTATCAGCTTCGGGCCGGGCCCCTATTTCAAGGCGATGGATGAACTGGCTCAGCGCTACCGTGCCATAGACTGAAAACCCTATCGGCTGCCACCTCAACGCATGACAAAGGGATCGGGTATCGGCTCATCCGAAGTACGCAACCAGACGGTTTTGATCTTTGTGTAGTCCAGGGCGGCCTGCAGTCCGCCCTCACGTCCCTGCCCTGACAGGCCTGATCCGCCAAAGGGTGCAATGGGTGACACGGCCCTATAGGTGTTGATCCAGACGACGCCCGCATTGATGCGGCGCACCAGTCGGTGGGCGCGCGTCAGATTGTTGGTGAAAATGCCTGCCGCCAGTCCGTATGGGGTGTCATTGGCCATAGCCAGGGCTTCATCTTCAGAGCTGAAACTGCGCGCACAAAGAACCGGCCCGAACAGTTCATTCTCCCAGGCACTGGCCTCGACATGATCACAATCAAGCAGGGTCGGCGGATAGAAATAACCCGCTCGATCCGGCACGGTGCCTCCAAAAACCGGATCGGCGCCATCCAGAATGGATTGCCTGACATGCGTATCGATCAATTGCTGCTGTCTTTTGGTGCAAAGCGGTCCCATTTCCGTCGCATTGTCCTGCGGCAGGCCGATGATGATGTCCTCTGCCTTGTTCTTCAGGATGGCCAGGAAGCGCTCCTTGACCGACGCCTGTACCAGCAGTCTGGAGCCGGCAACACAGCTTTGACCGGTGGCGGCAAAAATGCCGGCTATCTGGGCGTTGGCTGCGCTTTCCAGATCGGCATCGTCAAAAACGATGAAGGGTGATTTGCCGCCCAGTTCAAGCGACGTGCTTGCCAGATTTTCGGCTGAATTGCGGATGATCTGCCTGGCGGTCTGTGGTCCACCGGTGAAGGCAATATGAGAAATGCCCCTGTGGCTGGTCAGATGCGCACCGCATTCGTCTCCAAAACCGGTCAAAATATTGACAACGCCGGCCGGAAAGCCCGCTTCGTGGATCAGCCGGGCCAGTTCCAGCATCGGTGCGGGGCCATCCTCCGAGGCCTTGACAACCAAAGTGCAGCCTGCCGCAAGGGCAGGCCCGATCTTCACCGCCGAAAGGAACAATTGGCTGTTCCAGGGAACCACGGCAGCCACGACACCAATTGGTTCGCGACGCAGCCAGACATCCATATCCGGCTTGTCGATCGGCAGATGCGCGCCTTCGATCTTGTCTGCCAGACCCGCGTAATAGCGATAATAATCCGCAACATAGGCAATCTGCGCGGAGGTCTCACGAATGATCTTGCCGGTGTCACGGGTCTCAAGTTCCGCCAGGCGTTGCGCGTTCTGTGCCACCAGATCTGCCAGGCGGTAGAGCAATTTGCCCCTCCCGGTTGCCGTCATGTCCGGCCAGGGGCCGGACGACAGGGCCATCCCGGCGGCCAGAACTGCCCGATCGACATCCTCAGCTTGAGCCCGAGGCATCAGGGCCCACGGTTTGCCACTCGCCGGGTCGATGCTCTCAAAGGAGTCGAGGCCGAATTCGAATGTTCCGTCAATATAGTGCTGAAAACGCTGCATCAGGACCTCCTGTCAAAGGCCGGCATCACCTGCTCGATGAATCGCTGCAGCGATGCCTTCTTGCGTTCGAAACGCATGCCGCTGTCGATCCAGAATGAATATTCGTCATAACCCAATTGCTCGTAGTGTTTGAGCCTGTCAATCACGCAGGGCGCATCGCCGATGACATTGCATTGACGCATGGTCTGTGGGGAATAGATGGGATGGGCATCAATTTCCGCTGGCGTGAGCTTTTTGATCAGGCCCTGGATTACCGGCCGCTCATTTTTGAACCAGGCGCCAAAATAATTGTAAAAAGTGTTGATCTCCCGGGCACCCTGCACAACATCGTCTTCACCATCACCCACATAGGTATGGCGCAGAAGCATGATCTTCGGCCGGGAAATATGGGCATTGGCGGCACAGGCCTCGTTGAACCGTTGCATCAGCGTTTCAACCTCCTCATCACCCTGCCACAGGGGCGTCACCTGCACGTTGAAGCCGTTTGCCACGGCAAATTCATGACTGTTGGGATCTCTGGCCGCCACCCAGATCGGCGGGTGCGGTTTTTGTACCGGTTGCGGCGCGGAGGTTGTCGACGGGAATTGCCAGAACTGGCCATCATGGGCGTAGTCGCCTTGCCATATTTTTACGACCGCAGGCAAAATCTCCCGCATGCGCTGACCGGCCTGCCAGGCGTCCATGCCGGGCACCAGCCGTTCATATTCATAGGAATAGGCGCCGCGCGCAAAGCCCAATTCCAGCCGGCCATCGGTCAAAAGATCGGTCATTGCCGCCTCACCGGCAAGTTTGACCGGATGCCAGAAGGGCGCCACAATCGTTCCCGTGCCGAGCCTGACATTTTTGGTGCGCCGCGCCAGATCAACCAGACTGAGGAAGGGATTGGGCGCTATGGTAAAATTCATCCCATGGTGCTCACCGGTCCATATGGTGCGCATTCCACCCTTGTCAGCGATCTCGCACAATTGCAGGAACTCTTCATAAAGTCTCTGCTGGTTTTGAGACGCATCGATGCGCTCAAGATGGGCGAAAAGGGAAAAATCCATCTCTACATACCTCTTGCCAATTGTCGGACATGTCCGCTTTGCTCATTTCCCGTATAAATCCCGAAATCGCCGATCGCCTGTTCACGGATGTACCGTTTCAGGATGTCCCTTGTCGCCGGGTCGGCAATGCGGCCCATCGGCATGTCATCGATAGGGCAGAACAGGCCGGCAAGCTGCTCTCCCTCCGTCGACGTGCAATGGTAGATGATATTATGGGTGCCCCGCCCGACGTCTTCATAGACGGAATATACGAATCCGACCGAGACCGAAGGGCCCATGACATTGACCAGATGTTGCTGATGCGAGGTTTTCCGGTTCGATCCGTCAAGCAGCAAGGACGGCAAATCGAGCCCGCCGTCGCCCTTCTCCTCAAGCAGGATCTGGCCCTGCCACTCCAACACGGCTCCGATCCGGATGCCCGAGCCTGATCGCAGGGCTTCGGCTCCCTGTCCCTCCAGTGACGGTCTGAAATAGCTGCCACGCACATAGCCCAGACCGTTCAGGCCGATATTGTCGAAGGCCTCGATCCGTCCGATCAGCAGCGTATGGTCACCTGCATCAACCACCTGGTGCATTGAACAGTCAAACCAGGCAGCAACCTGGGCGAGAATGGGCGCACCATGCGGGCCTTGAGACCATTCCACCGCGGCAAACCGGTCTTCGACCGGACGGGCGAAATTGTTGGAAACGGATTCCTGATCTTCAGACAGAATGTTGACGGCAAAACCGCTGGCCGCTGTCATGGCCGCGTGGTTGCAGGATGTTTTTGCCAGTGAAATCAGCAAGAGCGGCGGGTCCAGTGACACGCTGGTGAACGAGTTGGCGGTAAAGCCGATGGGCTGGCCTTGCAGATTGTGACTGGTGACCACGGTCACGCCGGTCATGAATGCGCCAAAGGCATCGCGCAATTGACGCTGATCACTCTGTGTCATCTTGTTTTTTCCTCTCGAGCCAGGAAACCAGCGCCTCATTGACCACCCCCGGTGCCGTAAGGCCAAGCATATGGCGATGTCCGGCAACCACGACACACACGCTGTCAACAACGCAACTGGCCATGAATCGGGTCATTTCAGGGGTAGAATTCGGGTCATCCTCACCCGTCAGAAAAAGCGCCGGACAGGAAATCTCCGACAGCCTGTCGGCATAGATGGAATCGCCTCGTGCAAAGGCAGAATAGGCGGTCGCATAGCCGCGTGGATCAACGCTGGAAAGCAGCGATGCTGTCAATTTGCGGGCTGCATTTTCCTTGGGCAGGCTGGTGAACCAGCGTTTCAGGGGCTCTTCGTGATTGATCCTGCCGCTGCTGATCTGCCTGGCCCTGTCGGCGATATCCAGGGATGCCTGCCGGCTGCGCCGGTGAACGGCATTGAGCAGGGCTACCCGGCGAACCAGAGTTGGTGCACTGACCGTCACGCCGAGGGCTATCAACGCGCCCAGCGAATGGCCGGCAATATTGGCAGGCCCGAGCTTCAGATCACGGATGAATTGCTCAAGCCAGGAAACATAATCTTCCAGATCGGCCGATTTGCCCAAGGGTTTGCTCTGGCCATGACCGGGAAGATCGACGGCATAGATGCGCCAACGATCCGAGAGGGCGTCCAGTTGTGGCTGCCAGACTTCGGCGCGAAGCCCTACTCCGTGAAGCAATATCAGCGGTTCACCGGAACCACATTCGTGATAGGCCGCGCCGCTTCTGGTCTTAGACCGCGGCAGGATTGTCAACATCATGACCCAGTTCCTTCAAATCCTGATAGCGGTCACCAATGCGGTGATGCACCCGGCCGCCAACCGATGCGCCGAGAGCCACAACAATCTCGTCGGCATTCGGTGCGTCGGGAATGGAAAACTGGATGGTCAGATAATGCGACCGCCGTCCTGCATCATTCTTGTCCATCAGCGGTATCATGATGGGCGCGTTTGCCGCGCCGCGAATATTGGTGAAGGACAAATAGGATTTGGCGCCGACTGCTTCGCGGTAGAAATTGCCGAACCGCAGGGTGTGAATGAGACCGGAGCCATGCTCGACTTCGCCATTCAGGCCAACCACAGCGGCCTTGCCATATCCTTCCACGGCTTCACCAGAACCAATTGCATCAATGATCATCCCGGTGAGCAACTGGCCAAGGCCAGGTGCGGCATCCTGTATGCCGGGGCGCAGGTCTTCAACAAACCCCTGCCCGGCCCAGGGATTGGCGACAACCGCCGCGGCTGCAACCATCAACAGCGGCTGGTCCGCAGATTTTCCGCCCTCAATAAAGGTCTTTTCCACGTGTAAAAGGGTTTTTCTGATCTGCGCAGCCATAAAATTCACCATGGTTCGATTTTTTGTAATATGGTATACCATAGTATGGTAAGTCAATATTTGTTTTAACGATACACGAGCCAAAACGACATGAGCGATTTCAGCAGCCTTCGCATTGAACACCCCCCTTCCACATTGCGTGAAATTGCACTGGAAAAGGTCCGCAACGCCATAATTGCAGGCATATTCCAGCCTGGACAACGACTGGTGGAACGCGTGTTGTGTGAGCAGATGGGGGTAAGCCGAACCGTTATTCGCGAAGTCATTCGCCATCTGGAATCGGAAGGGCTGATAGAGGTGATCCCCAATCAGGGGCCAGCCGTTGCGCGCATAGACTGGGATACGGCACGTCAGATTTATGAAATTCGCTCTTTGCTGGAATCAGAGGCGGCAGCGGCCTGTGCGCAATCCATTACACGATCCGGTCTTGAAGAATTGCGCATGGCGCTGGAAAATCTTGAAACCGGCACCCACGCAGAAAACCCGGCTGCCATGCTTGATGCAACGACGGCTTTTTACAAGACCATCTTCACTGTTGCAGGCAAACATATTGCCTGGGAAATCGTTGATCGGCTGAACGGCCGGATCAGCCTTTTGCGGGTGCTGACGCTAGGTACAGGCGAGCGAACCCGCACAGGCCCCAAACGCATGCGTGACATATACGACGCCATTGCGGCGCGAGAGCCGCACGAGGCTGCGGCTGCCTGTCGCAAACACTTGCGCGAAGCCAGCGAGATTGCGCGCCTCATCCTGACCAAACCGGAAAACGGCCCTGTCTGAACAGGCTCTTTCTGTTCAGGCTTGGCCTCAGCCGCTTTTCAGCTTGGCCTTTGCCTCTGCAATTTGTTTCTCCAGCGCTGCCTTTTCTTCATTCTGCGTTTTGGTCAGAGCTGTCAGCTCTGTCTGTTGCGTCTTGAGCGCAGCCAGCTGTTCCTTCTCAGCGGGGTTTCGCTCCGCCATGGCTTCCAGCGCGGCGATTTCAGCCCCCAGTGCATCGTGTTTGGCGGCCTGCTCGGCAATGACGCCGTTTCGCAGGAACAATTCATATTCCAGACCGACGATCCTGGCGTGGAGATTGTCCGCCAGCGGGTCTGAATTGGTCAATTTACCCAGAACATAGACACCATTGCTGATCCCCATCAGCGCCAGAAGTTCCGTGGGAATCTCGGGAAAGGCAACTTTGCTCCACACGGTCGTTACGACATAAATGCCGGCAATGATCGTAAACAGCAGCATTTGCAATTTGGTCAGGTCCAGCCTGTTATCGACCGAAATCAACTGCCAGGGGCTGACGTCCACCCGGTCATTCTGCCCCTGGATTTGAGCCTTGGCTGGCATGTTGCGGCTTGCGTTGATCGCCACTGCTTTCGCGGCCAGTGAGCCGACACCGCCCACACCAAGCAGCCAGATGATGGTCTGATTGAGCGTTGCAAGGCCACCGGTGGCAATCCACACAAAGATCATCAACCCGAAAACCGCCAGCGTCCACCACAGAAGCTGAAGGTTGGAAAGGCTTGCGGTTCCGTCGTGGCCGCGCACCAGGTTGAGCGGTCTTATCTGACTCCACAACCCTGCCGGTTTGTTTTTGGTGTTTGCCTTCCAATAGAAAACAATCATTCCATAGGCGATCAGGAATGCCAGAATACTGCCCGTAGTCGCACCCCAGCGATTATCGATGAATTGCTTTGTAGCACCGGAATAGACAATACGATTCCCATCAGACGCCAAGAGCACGATCCGGGTATTTTCATGCCCTCCCCACAGCCAATTGGCCAGTGTATCCGCCATGCCTGGCGCATAGATATCTTCGACTGCCTGTGAACCGGGCGCTGGTGGCGCGCTATAGCGCGGCAGCGATGGAATGTTGAAACTGACCTGGGCAGCACCTGCCGTTGAACTGGTTGGCGTTATGTTGCCGATTTCCACCCAGATGAGGTCTGCGTCATCCAGTTCGGACCATGTCTTGTGTTTGTCTTCCAGTTTTTTGAGACCGATGCACCCGCGATAGGTTGCCTGTCCAAAAGCAATATTGCTGTGCGTCAGCCCCAGATGCTGCGCCGTGCGCTCCAGGGCGCGGTGGGGCGCCAGCACAGACAGGCTTCCAATGCTTTGTTGAGCCGGAACCATGGATAAAGTACCGGGATACGGCAACGGGAACGTCAGTTCATGTGCATCAGCAAAGATCGGTGCAGGCATCGTGTCGGAGGAAATCGACACTGTCTTTTTCTCCGGGTCAAAATCATTGACGGTAATCTCTGTGCCCTTGGCAAATTTCAGACCGCTCAGAGCGGCGGCAGCCACCTGTCTTCTGACGGCACCCGATGTCGTCAGATCAAAAGCGAAATGCCCTCCGGTTTCATTGTCGGCGACCACCATAAAATCAGAAAATACGCCATCCTTTATCAGGGCTTTCCTTTGCGTCATCGTCCAATCTGCAACATCAATGTTCAAGGGCGCATTGAGGCTGATTGTAATGCCCTCTCCCGGCAGTAAACCCTTTTGGTTCAGAGGGAATTCCTGTTTTTTGAGTGCGTCACCTGCATCCGTCAGAACGAGTGCCCGGCTCCTGGTGATCTGTTCAGAGCCAGCGCGTTGCTCTTGCCCATCAATATCCGGCTTCTCTTCCTCGACAATGGCCACAGCCTGTTCGGCAATGGTTGGAACCACCTTGAGAACGATGTTGGAAAACAGGTCTTCGTCATCAGCCTTATGGGACCAGGACTGAATGGTGAATTCTGCATCCTTGGGAAATGATTTGCTGAATGGTGTGCACCGATCCGAGACGGATGAAGTCCCTTCGGCCAGCGCAAGAGAGGCGGAGCAGAGGATCGCCGCGATCATGGACGGTATGAAAAGGCCTGTCTGGAATATCCTCATTGCGAATCCGATCCCCTGTACGACAGCGACTTTCAGCCTGGACGTCACAGGCCCTGCACGACCGGGTTTGCGAAGACAGACAGAAGCCGGAATTGCAACCAGAAGTGATATCTGACTATCTTACAGCTTGGGCTCGTTTGCAAGAATGGCAGGTCGTTGGTGCAACGCAACGCCGTTTGTTTGTCCAAATACCTGGCCCTGTTGCATTGAACGGCCGAAGCTCAAACACCCTTGCGTGCCAGATAAACCGTCTGGGTAAAGGTCGCGTTTTGTAGCGGATTGTGAAACGGCACCTCTACGGCCCGCGCCTCGGCAAAAGCCTCAGCCAGACGTGCTGTGAAAGTTGCATCGGGAAGATCATTGGACCATAGCCCGAACACACCACCTGGTCGCAAATGGTCGATCAGCCTCTGCAGGCCTTCGAGGCTGTAGAATGCTGCATTTGCCGGGTCGAGAAAAAATTCAGGCGAATGATCGATATCGACCAGAATGGCATCAAATTGCCTCGAAGGTTGATCCGGGTCAAAACCCTCTGGCGATGCCGCCAAGCCGAAAAAATCACCAAGCACAAACCGGCATCTGGCATCTGCTGACAGCTTTGGCCCGAGTGGCAACAGTCCGGTCTCGTGCCACTCGATAATGGCCTCCAGCGCGTCCACGACAAGAAGGGAGCTGACTGCTGTTGACTCGAGAACAGCCTCCGCCGTGTAACCAAGACCGAGGCCACCAACAACAACATCAAGGTTTGTTCCTTTCAGTTCGGCCAATCCCAGATGCGACAGCGCGATTTCGGATGTGGTGAACAGGCTCGACATCAGGAATTCTTCACCCAGCTTGATCTCGAAAACATCCACACCCAAGGACATTTCCCGTCTGCGGCGCAGACTGAGCGCACCAATCGGTGTTGGTCTATAGTCCAATTCTTCGAAATACTTGCTCATGGCACCTGTTTTCCTGTCGACGGCTGAACCAGATTGTTTTGCAGAAACGCTTCTTCCGGTCGAATCACCGGCAGATCTGCTCGATTGACCCCATTCAGGCTTACAGGGGATTTGGTTGGTAGACCAAGTATCACTGATCTTTCTTTCGTTATGAGAACAGCGTAGTAAAGTATGTACACATACTGCCTTCCCGGCACGTCACAGAATATTGAAAAGTGCACAAATTGTATAAAATACGGCCATTTTGTTCCATTATTGCCACAAATTATGGTGCTTTTGTCCAAATTGGACGTTTCACAATCTTTTGTATTTGACAGCGAAAGGCAAAATGCGATCAGGTATTGATTCAGAGACCGGCAGGGGGCCGTATGTATAGATATACCAGATTTGCACTGTGTTTTGCTTCGGGAATGTGTTTGCTTGCGGCAAACACGGTAACACAATCGCTCGCTCAGACAGCGACAGATCAGGCGGCGAAGAAAACAGCCCGCCCCCAGGTGAATGCGAAGGCGGAAGCCGTCATTCAGGCCAAACGCAAACAATTGTTCACGCGCATGCTTTCCCAGCCGGATGATCTTGATACAGCCTTCCAATACGCAACCCTGTCCATCAGGGTTGGCGATCTGGAAGCCGCCATCTCCACACTGGAACGCATGTTGATCTTTTCGCCGGGCCTGCCGAGATTGCAGCTGGAACTTGGTCTCCTTTACTATCGTCTGTCTGCCTACACGACTGCCCAGACCTATTTTGAAGCAGCCATATCCGGCGAGAACGTGCCCGAAGAAGTGCGCGCCAAAGTCAATCAATATCTGACAGGCATTGTTCAGGCCGGCAAATTGACAACCTATACGGCGCAAACCCGTGTCGGTGCTCGCTATCAGACCAACGCAAATCGTGGTCCCAATGGAGAGATCATCATTCTCAACGGGCTGCCTTTCGAACTCAATGCAAACTCGCAGGCAACGGCCGACGGAAATGCCTATACCTCCGGTAAATTCCATGTGTCACGCAAGCTCCCCCAGCAAGGGACATCACTGGAATTCGATCTGGTCAGCTATGGTTCGAAACAGTTTGAACTGGAGCAGTTCGATCTGGCTCAGGCTGAAATGACGCTGGGGCCTGCCTTTGATCTCGGTCGTTTTGGTATAGATAATGCAGCGCTGGGCGTTTACGGCATTGCGGCAGGCGCTTTCCTGCATGAAGATTTTTATGCTTCCTTCTTTGGCGCGGGCACGCGGGTCGTATCAAGGCCGCATGCGCGTCTTTCAACTTCAACCAAGTTGGAATATCGCTACAAGACCTTCTATAATTCACCGACGGTTCCATCGGCCAGTGACCGCGATGGCCATGAAATTAGGTTTCTTTCATCCGGCCAATACCTGGTCAGTCAGACACGTGCCCTTAATTATTCGGCGGGCATAACCCGCAGCCTGGCCAGTGCGGATTATCTGAGCTTCACCAGCTACGGCGCTCAAATCGGGTCGAATTTTGCCTTCGACTCGCCGTTCAAGGACAAGCAGAAGTGGGTGTTTGGCACATCGGTTGGCGTTCTTTACAAGCAATATGACGACCCGGACCCGATTGTGAATATCTCGGAAAGCCAGGAAGATATGGAATATATAGCCCAGGCTTCACTCAATATTCCGCTCAAGAACAAAATTTCCCTACTCGGGGAAGTTGACTACCGTTACGTGGATTCAAACTATACGACACGTGAGCACAACAATTTCGGAACGACACTTTCCCTCGTAAAGATTTGGTGAAATCATGTCTCAGATAGCAGGCAATCAAAACAAGGCGCGGCTTCTTGCAGGTGTCGCGGTTCTGGCTCTGTGCACCTATGGAACCAGCCCGGCAATTTCCGCAACCAAAGTCGGTGTTGCAGCCGCGGTCAATCTTGATGCCAAGAGCACGCGCAGCGGCGCGACGAAAATCATTTCTCTGGGTCAGAATGTCATCCACAACGAAAAGATCTCAACGGACGCGGAAGGCCTCGTTCAGATCCTTCTGGTCGATGGAACCACCTTTACGGTTGGGCCCAACAGCCAATTGACAATTGATGAATTTGTTTACGATCCAAACACCGGCAACGCGACAGTCGTCGCCAGTGTGGCCAAAGGCGCCTTCCGCTTCATTGGTGGCCAGACAAGCCGCAAGAAGGGCGGCGCAACCATCAATACGCCGGCAGGGTCCATTGGTATTCGTGGCGCTATGGTTGAGGGCGATGTACAGGGAAACAGTGCCAGCTTTTCCATGATATTCGGTGATGAGATGTCATTTCTGGGCAGAGATGGTGGAAGTCAGCGCCTTTTCCAGCCAGGCTTTACTCTCCGGGTATCTCCAAACGGCAGAACCACAATAACGCCACGGACCTCCGGGGATGCAAGTGCATTGCAGACCAGTCTGGCCGGTCGTAGGGGCAAGACCGGAGGCGCCAAAAAGCCGCCGACAGATGGTGCGGTTGCCGATTCAGGCGTTGGAACGGCCAATTCCACGTCACTCTCCGGGGGTATCCCGGTACCCACTGACCGCCCGGTACAGTCCAGTGATCTGGATGAAGTGGACGATTCCATTACCGATGTGGACGAGGTTGCCGACGTCGACGTCGAAGAAGAAGAAATCACCGGAAATGCGCGAATTGTCAGTGCGCCAACCAACAAGGATGGTGGCTACCAGGCCATTTTCCTTCAGGAAGGCGACGATCCCATACTCGACGCGGGTTCACGCGGTTTGGTCGGTTCCACCGAGGCAACCGATTATACCGTGACGCTGACCAAGTCGGGTGGAAACCTCATAGCCTCTGGTCCATCCGGTGGCTCCTTCGTCCTGCCGGATTTCACCGGTACCGAGGGGGATGAAGGCCTTGAGGAAATCACCGATGTGACTGGTACATCGCCATCGGGCACGGTCGGAGGCACTGTCTACGCCGGCCAGAGTGATTTCGCCGCCTATTTGCTTGGTGTAGACGATGATCCGACCAACCCCTTCTATATCATCACCGGAACGGAAACCGACGTTGAACTGCTGCTTGCCGAAGACACGGAAACGAGCATCCGAACCTATTCGCTGACGCGCGATCCGATACAGAATTTCATTGCCTCACCAGGGACTGGGAGCACAACTTCGGGGTCCAGCTGTACCTCGTCCTGTTCATCGACACCTGAAATCGCCATCGTAACTGGCACAGGCACAGAAGCGATCACCAGTGTTCCCTTTTTCAATCCACAGCTATACGGTTCTCTCGACAATACGGCCCAAATGGATCTTCGCGTCGTCGAGCGCGACGAGGGTTTTTTCAAGACGTTCCTCACCTGGATCGATATTTCCGATACTGAAGACGGACAGAAAAGCGCAATATTCGTTACCGCCGGCGGCGGTGTGGAACTGGAAAATGGCAACATCGGCATCACCAGCAATCGTACGGGCAGTTTCCGTGCCAATACCTATGGGCCGGTGTACAACATGACTGGGGGGTCCGTACAGTCGCTCGCAGGCGCGAACGGTGGCTACGCCTATGGTCCCAATGCGGAAAACTTTGTGCTCGGCAACATGCTTGATCCAAGTGAAACATTCACTGACATTTCCTCCGGCTTTTGCATGGATGAATGCGAGGAAGAAGAAGGATCGGGCTACCTGACCGACCACCATTTCGGCACGATCCATGTCGCCGATCTGGAAAGCGAAGAGCCTATCGACGACTTTGACCGAACCACGCGCACCCGGACCGGCTTTATGGTTGGACTGGCTGAATCCAGTGCTGATGAAACCGTCGTTCCCTACACTGTGGCAATGCCTGTTGGGGAGGGTATTTCTCCCAATTTTTCGGTGACGATTGATGCGGCCTCAAGTGAAGTCTCGGCGCTTGGTATAGTCTATAATGTTTTTGGTGTCGGTCCTGAGGACGAAGGGCTGCTTACCGAAGGTTTTGCCTTGCCATTCGGCTCCGTTGAACGGGAGGTTGACGTTGGTGAATTCGAAACGGATTTTGGTGAAAACGCCTTTGTCGATGACAACACATTTGGTGCAACGCACAACTCTAATCTGGAAAACACTCAAATTTCATTCCTGGAGAGAATAGACGGCGAAGAAGGCTACGATACAGTTCCTGTTGACAGTGGAACCGTGGCAGTCACGTCGACAAGTTCCTATATGGTTTCCGGTCGCGCCACACCGCTCGAATCCGAAGAAAGAACCAGCTATACCCATTGCACCGATTGCAGCTTTGCCGATTGGGGATGGTGGGGAACCCGCATCACCACGCTCGTTGAAGACGGCGAAAGTGTCAACGAACGCAGTGAATTCGTTCATATGGGAACCTGGGTCGCAGGCGACATCACCAACCCGGATGACCTGGTGGCTGGAGGCCCGACTGATGCATCCTTTGATGGAACAGTCCTTGCCAATGTTGCCAGTGATGAATATGGCCAATATATCGCCAAGGGAGAATTCAGTCTGAATATCGATCTGGCCGACCGGTCCGGAGAATTTGAAATGGCCATTGGATTGATTGATCAGTCCGGAAATTTCACCGACAATATTAGAACCGGTTACTATGACTCGACCGTTTCGGATGCATCCAGTGCGACACAGGCACTCTACATAGGTGATCTCTACGGCGACGGCTTCAGCGAAGGTATTGTCTCAGGCGCATTGGTCAATGACGGAGAATTTGTCGCAGCGGGCACCATCGGACAGTTTTACGCAAATGGAGACGATGGCCAGATCACCGGAACCTTCATGGGCGGACGTGACCCGGGTGCAGCAATTATACCGGAATAGACACCCATTAACGCTGAGCACTTGGCCTGTTGCACATTGCCGATCCATAGGTTGAATGGGTGCATCCGATGAGCAATCATCTTGCTGGACGGTTTTTTGTATGAACGCGCGATCTGAGGCAAAATTGTTTCACAGGGACAGTGAAACAATTTAAGTTTGCTTCTGGGGACTTATTGATCAACTGAAGGTGGGGACAACAAAATGGCGCAATGGAATCTTGGCGTCATGTTTTCGTCTCTTCTGCGCAAAAAGCGCACCATCATCTGGCTCAGTGGACTGGTTGGCATGTTGGCCGTTCTGGCCTTGGCGCAATCTCCACTGTCACCCTTCCAGCGCCTGCAGGTTCAGGTCTTCGATACCTATCAACGGCTCGCCCCCCGGCCCTACGGCGGCGCGCCAGTGCTGATTGTCGATATCGATGAGGAATCGCTTGGGCGTGTCGGACAGTGGCCCTGGCCACGCTCGACCCTGGCGGCCATGACGGATCGTCTTGGTGAACTCGGTGCAGCGGCCATTGTCTTCGATATCGTGTTTGCAGAAGCGGACCGCACCTCTCCTGCGCAAATGCTGCAGCATCTTGATCTGGCCGACTTCCTGCGGGAAAAGGGTGTGAACCTGGACAAGCTGGACAATGACCGGTTGTTTGCCGAAGCAATCGCGCGCAACCCTTCCATCACCGGTATCCTTTTATCGCCAACAGTCAGCGGCACCACGCCGCCCGCCAAGGCTGGCATCAGTTTCGGCGGCGAGAATCCCACAAGCTACCTGCCGGAATCGGGAGGCGCATTGGCCAACCTGCCGATCCTGGATGCTGCTGCCAGCGGCATAGGCCTTCTCAATTTCCGACCGCAATTTGACGGCATCGTTCGGCGCGTGCCTGTTCTGTCCAAATCCGGCGACATCCTGATGCCTGCCCTGTCCATAGAGGCCTTGCGCATAGCTCAGGGCGCATCCGGCCTGCTGGTGCGCGGCACAGGCGCCAGCGGCGAAGCGGATTCCGGCGCAGCCGCCATGACAGCCTTGAAGGTGGGACATTTTGAAGTACCCACCGATGCGGATGGCGCTCTTTGGGTCTATTATACGGACGGTCGCGGCACAGCGACCATGTCGGCGCATGAATTGGTCGGAGACAATTCCGATCCCACTCTGCAAGACCGGATTGCCGGGCATATCGTGCTGATCGGCACCAGCGCACAGGGACTGCGAGATTTGCGGGCAACGCCCATGTCTGCCAGCGTCGCCGGCGTGACGATCCATGCGGAAATCATTGATCAGATCATGTCTGGCGTCTCGCTGGTTCGTCCGGACTGGGCGCGCGGACTGGAATTGGCTGCAGCCGTATTGCTGAGCCTTCTCGTTATTGTGGCCATTCCCTTCCTGCCGGTTGCCGCCAATGTTGCCTGGGCCGCCATTCTGGTTGGACTCACGGTTCTGACGTGCTGGTGGGTCTTCATCGAACACCAGATGTTGCTTGATCCCGTTTTGACCAGCGCAGCGGTGCTTGTTGCCATGGCTGCCGCCTCGGCTGTCCGATTGCTGGTAACCGAACATGAGGAGCGCTTTGTTCGTGACGCCTTTGGCCACTATCTTGCGCCAACGCTTGTCGACCAATTGGCGCGCAATCCGGAAGCGCTGGTCCTCGGCGGTGAGTCGCGTCAACTGACTTTGCTCTTTTGCGATATTCGCAGTTTCACCAAAATATCAGAGGGATTGAGCCCGACCGAACTGACCGAACTGCTCAACAACTTTCTGACACCCATGACCGATGTGCTGTTAAACGAAGGGGCGACCATCGACAAATATATGGGCGATGCCATCATGGCATTCTGGAATGCGCCGCTGCACCAGGACGATCACGCGATCAGGGGCTGTAATGCCCTTTTGAAAATGCAGGCCGAGCTCACCAAGCTCAATGCGAACAGCAAACAGGAAATCAAGATCGGTGTCGGATTGAACAGCGGCGAGTGCTGTGTCGGCAACCTCGGATCGACCCAGAGATTCAACTATTCAGCCATTGGCGATGCGGTGAATGTCGCTGCACGCATTGAGTCACTGACCAAACAATACGGACTGACCAATCTGGTTTCGGAAACGACAGGCAATTCAGCACCCGATGTGAAGAAGCTGGAAGTGGACAGGGTTCAGGTTGTCGGGCGCAAAGAACCTCTGGTCATCATGACCCTGCTTAGTGAGGAAGACCTGCAGGGTGTCAGTTACGACGCACTGGTCGCGACCCAGAACACCTTTTTAGCGGCCTATTACACGGCGCAAATCATACAGGCCAGAGAAGCCCTGCAATCCGTCGCAAAGATTGCTCCAGCCTGTATCAGCGGTCTTTATGAGGTCTATGCAAAGCGCCTGACGCAAATGGAAATCGATGGCGTGCCGGATGATTGGGACGGCGTATTCGTCGCCAAGGAAAAATGACGATACCATTGCGGTGTGAATACGTGTTTACGTGGATCCTTAAATTTCCCGCTGACCAAAAACACTGCGCCCGCTGGAAATGCCGAAGGCGATATCGCCGCGCATGATGCCGATATCGCGCAAATCATGTGAAGACATGGCCAACAGCATTTCATCAGCACGCCTGGCCCTGCGAGCCCGACGTGCCCGCTCCACGGCAGATGTCAGACGCTTCAATACAGCTTTGACAAAATCCGCGGCATTAATGCCAGAATAATGTGTCGAATGATCAATGATCATAGTCATTTTTTGCTCCTTCAAATCTGGATTGCCTGCACATTCCGCTTTCAGATATGTTGGTCAGGCGTTGTTTTCGTTGATGCAGATTTAAGGACTGGCTGTTTCAATCGAATGTCCGAACGACGGGAATCGTGTTTCAATTGTTATGAAGACGACAAATGTTCTGTTTGAAATGCCTATGTAATTCATGGTCTTGTGATGAAAATGCCGATTTTTCTGGCCACCCCGAAACAATTGGAACAAGGGCCTTGGCCAAATCAAAAGATGAATCCCGGGCCCGTGAGCCTTTATGCTCAAAGGTGAAACGCAGTGTCCTGCAATTTTGCAAACTGCAGGAGATCTCACATGTGCGGCGGCATGGCCTTGGAAATGAAACCGCGTGAAATGCGAGAGGATAGTCGCATCATTGTCAACTTTTGGCAGACAATTCAGAAGCCCCAGAATAACTTGTATTGGTTTTTCTTCCCGTCTAACATGTCACGATCAATGCATTGAGATGCTGAACTTGACGCGACCGGTTCAAGCCGCAATATCCCGTCAGAGTTTCAGCATTCTCTTTCAAGACACGGCGGGGGCCTGTGTTCGGGGGAATCATTCGACAAATGCGCGTTGACCCTGGTCGGTTCAACCCCAGCGTCAACGTAATATAGGCCTGTCATGCGGAACCAATGCGTTCCGTTCAGTGCAATGCCTGCCTGCCTGTGTTTTCCATGGCCCCATGACGACGGCTCAATGCGTCTTTCACCCGGATTCCGGGCATATTTGAAATGAGCTGGCTGCGGTTGCCTGAACACCGCGTTACTGGAGAGGATGATACCCATGACGTTTCCAAAACTGCCGATCAGAATACGCGCCACCGCCCTGATCATCGCCACCGCGTTCGTGGCGACAGGCCTGACCCAGACGGCTTCCGCCCAAAGCATGGAAACGATCTACGCAAATGCCAATGGCTGGATCGTTCGCTCGGAGAGTGAGAACGGATCCTTCCTTGGTTGTTATGCAGAAAGTATCAATGCCAACGCTCAGGCAGGCTTCGGATCGATCATGCGGATTGCCATGACCGCCGACCAACAATGGTATCTGGCAACGGACTTTGAAGTCCCGTCCAGTCAACGCACGACGATTGTTCTGGACCGAAGCCAGTTTCAAACTGAATTCCGCTCCAACGGCACAGGTTGGTCAATCGCGCAAATGAGTCCCGACCTGAGACACGCAATTGCCGCCGGCAACCGGATCAACCTCTATCTGGATCCGGAGGGGCCGCAGTTCTCGCTGAGTGGCTCCGGCGCCGCGCTGAACATGATCTCGCAATGTCGCGCCAGTCAGGGCCGCGAGCCGCAAAGGACTGTGGCCCAGCAACCGTCGGGCCCTACGGTGATAAAGGCGCCCCGGACAGGGGCGGCGTGTTCTGATGGCATTACCCGATTGCCCGCAACCGGCCTGTGCCAGGACGAAGCCACACGCCTGATAAACGCTGTTGGCGGCTTTGAGCTCACTTATGATCCTGCTCGTTGCACAGCTGCGATCAATGAAACAGTCATCGTTGATCAAATTTTACTCTATTCGGCCATGCGCTGTGACGGCGTCACGTCCAAACTGGACTTTGCCGGTGGCGCAAGGTTCTCCAGCCTGGAAATTTCCGCATCTGCAATGAACGGCGCAAGCGCCAATGGCATTCCGGTGGTGACCATTGGTGGCCTGCACGACAATGATGCTGAAGCCACCATTTTTGATTATGTGGCAAACGTGATGGAACCAGGCGATGCCCGCGGCGCATGTTATGTGCAGTCAGGCAGGGACTACGGCTATCCCAATGACTCCTACGTCGTCAACGACCAACCTTACAAACCAAACGCGGAACAATTCGAACTGGGCGCCAGATGTGGCAAATGGGGCTACTTTGACGATGCGCACAGTTTTTGGCGCGGCTTTGGTGGCCACACCTGGTTTTTCGACTTTGGCCAGGATCCGGTTGAATTTGACACGCAATCATTCACGCTCATCGAAAAAGACGCAAATGGCGGCTGGCGCGTTGTTCCTTAGCTTTCCTGACCAATGGCAGGGCAAGAACGGTGTTCGCAAGCCCTGATGTCTGCAACCATGTGCCATCCCAACCTGGCATGCGAGCAAACCTGGCATGAGGGGGGCAAACCTGGCATGCGGGCAGAACGCCCCTGCCCGCGCATCGATCTTTGGGATAAGTCTGGCACGGCTCCGGTTGTCGTGTTTCTCAGGAAACAAGCCTTCAACGGATCGATTTTCATGCCCGCTGATTTTTGCGCGCGATCTGGTTCAGCCCGGTAGTCGGGCGATCATTGATTGGCAATTGGGACGCCCAGTAGAGGTCACCGCGCCCGATCCCCATATCGCGCAAGTCTCTGTCACCCATCGAAGCCAATTCACGAATATGGCGCATGTCCTGATGGCGTTGTGCACGCTGCTTGATGAATCGTGCAATGCGGCTGAACAACCTGCCGAAGGCATCCTCGACCATAATGGAAATATGGGCGCGTCTGTGGATCATTGTATTCATTGTCATCTCCTGTGGTTTTGACGGCGCTTTGAATATGCGTCGCCTGGCATCAGTTTCGATGTTCACAGGATAGGTCACTGGCGTTTCAAACGGATTTCATGCCGCCGGTTGAATTGTTTCTTTTGTATCCTCGGGAGAATTCAAAAAAAATGAATATTATAGCAATTTCAATGAGGTAGAACAAAAGAAGGAAAATTGGCGTTACCGGATTGAAACATTGATCGGATAGCAAAATGAAAGACGGCGGCAGGACCTGTCTGTCCTACCGCCGCCATTGATCGGTTGTTGAGGCCCGCGATGCAACCGGGACGAACCCGGCCATCGCAGCCATCAGGAACTGCTGACCTAGTCTTCGACGCTCATGCAGAGGTATTTGATCTCCAGGAATTCTTCGATCCCGTATTTTGATCCCTCGCGTCCAAGGCCGGATGATTTGACGCCACCAAAAGGCGCTTCCGCTGTGGAGATAAGACCGGTGTTGATACCGACCATGCCGCACTCGAGCCCTTCGGCAACCTTCCAGACCCGACTGAGGTCACGGCTGTAGAAATAGCCCGCCAGACCGAACTCCGTGTCATTGGCCAGAGTGATCGCCTCGTCAACCGTGTCAAAGGCAATGATGGGCGCAACAGGACCAAAGGTTTCCTCGTTGAGGATCTTCATTCCCGGCTTCACGTCGATCAGAACAGTTGGTTCATAGAAATTGCCACCCTCATTGGACCGGTGGCCACCTGTCAATATGCGGGCGCCCTGTGAGACCGCGTCCTGAACGTGATCTTCAACCTTTTCCAAACCGGCAGCGTCAATCATCGGGCCGATGTTGACGCCTTCCTGGGCGCCATTGCCGACCTTCAAGGCGGCTGTAGCCGTTGCCAGCTTGGAGGAAAACGTCTCCAGAACGCCGCGCTGCACATAGATACGATTGGCGCAAACGCAGGTCTGGCCGGAATTTCTGTACTTGGCGATCAAGGCACCTTCGACAGCCTTGTCGAGATTGGCATCATCGAAAACGATGAAGGGTGCATTGCCGCCCAGTTCGAGCGACAGTTTCTTGATGTCATGGGCACATTGCTTCATCAGGATGCGGCCAACTTCGGTCGATCCCGTGAACGTCAGTTTGCGAACCTTCGCATTGGTGCACAGCTCCATGCCCATGCCCCTGGAGTCCGAGCCGGTGACAATGCTGAAAACACCTTTGGGTATCCCTGCTCTCTCTCCCAGCACGGCCATGGCCAGCGCCGACAGCGGGGTCTTTTCTGCCGGCCGACCGACAAAGGTACAGCCGGATGCAAGCGCCGGTGCGACCTTGCGCGCGATCATCGCATTGGGAAAATTCCATGGGGTGATCGAGCCGACAACCCCGATAGGCTGCTTGAGCACGATGATGCGCTTGTCTCCCTGGTGACCGGGAATGACATCACCGTAAATACGGCGGCCTTCCTCGGCAAACCACTGAATGAAGCTTGCGCCATAAGCGATTTCGCCGCGCGCTTCTGCAAGAGGCTTGCCCATTTCAGCTGTCAGAATCTGCGCCAGATCCTCTGTGTTGTCCAGCATCAGCTGCTGCCATGCGAGCAGGATGGAACAGCGTTCTTTCGCTGTCTTGGCAGCCCATTCCTTTTGTGCCTCATAGGCAGCATCAATCGCAACGCGCACTTCATCAGCGCCCAGGTCTGCGACCCGGGTCAGTTCTTCGCCGGTGGCCGGATTGACCACCGGATAGGTGCGTGATCCCGCCTTCCATTCGCCGGCGACATAGGCCCGGTGTTCCATCAGGCTTTTATCCGACAGTTTGATACTCATGGTATTTCCTTTTCACATTGAATCACAAAATCAGTAGGCGGAGCGGTATATGGCCAATGCATCCGCTTCAGTCACTTCGCGCGGGTTATTGACCAGCAACCTGCTCTGGTTCATGGCGTCCGATGCCAAACGTGGCAAGAAGTCTTCTGGAATATCCATAGCACGCAGGTTCTGCTGCAGACCACACTCTGCTGACAATTCGGCCAACCGATCACAAAAAGCCGCAGCCCGTTCCTGGCCTTCCAATCTCATCAGCTCGGGAAAGGCAAAGGGTGCCAGTTCAGCGTAGGGTTGCGGGGCTGTCACTGCGTTAAATCGCAACACATGCGGAAGAACCAGGGCATTTGAAAGACCGTGAGGGATGTGGAAATGCCCGCCAAGCGGATAGGCGAGTGCGTGCACGGCCGCCACAGGCGAATTCGCAAAGGCCTGGCCCGCCAGCATCGACCCCAGGAGCATCTCGGAGCGCGCAACAATGTCATCGCCCTGATGAACAGCCTTGAGAACCGAGCGTCCCATCAGGGTGAGCGCCTGTGTCGCCAGCATGCGCGACAGGGGATTGTTGTTGGCGCTGACCGATGCATAGGATTCAATGGCATGCACCATGGCGTCAATGCCGGTCGCAGCGGTAATATGGGGCGGCAGACCGAGAGTCAGTTCCGGATCCAGCAGTGCGACATCGGGCAGGATGACAGGCGACACCACACCCATCTTTTCATTTGTGCCGGTGGTGACAATGGAAATCGGTGTCACTTCGGACCCGGTGCCCGCCGTGGTCGGCACGAGGATAAGCGGCAGACGCGGGCCTTTGACATTGCCGATGCCATACATGGTCTTCAGCGTCTCCTGCCCCAGGGCCAGCACCGAAACCAGCTTGGCGACATCAAGGGACGAGCCGCCGCCCAGTCCGATGACACCATCAATCGAGGCTGCTTTGGCCTTGTCCACGGCAGCAAGGATGACGTCTTCAGGTGGATCGGCCTGCACGTCACTAAACATCTCAACGGTCACACCGGCGGCTTCCAGCACGCCAACAGCCCGCTCGACAATTCCGGTCGTCATCATGCCCGGATCGGTAATCAGAATCACCCGTTCACCGATCTGGGTGCGGGCCGTTTCACCAAGCTTGCTCAGTTGTCCCGCACCAAACTGGATACTTTTCGACGTGTTGAAGATGAAAGGTGTCACATTATTCTCCTTGATTTCATGAAAAGTGCTCAGCTTCCGAAGCTAAATGCGACAAGAACAACCAGAATGAATGCCAATGCACCGGTGACAACCAGTTTGCGCAATCTCTCGCCTTCGACCCGCGTTTGGTCGTGATGGAGGGTTCTTGGCGGTTCATAGGCTGGAATATCCATCAGGTATGGGCTGGCCATCTCCATTTTGTAAGACAGAAACCATATCAGTCCCACACCCAGCGCCCAAAACAAAAGGGCCCATGCCCAGATCGACGGCATGCCTACCGACCATGCGCCACCAGAGGCATCAACGGTCCCGAAGGCAAAATTGCCAAAAACAAGCCCCGGTCCGACAGCCAGGAAAATCCACGCCAAGGCAACCGACCAGGCTGCTGCGCCCAGGACCCTCGCCCGCGGCCCCATGCGAAGGGTGCTTTGCACAAAACGGCGTGCTTCCTGCGCTTCGGCGCCAAAGGCATTGCGGTTGGTAATCGCCGATATGATCAGGACGGCCGCAATGTTTGCGGCCATGCCCCAGGCGGCCGAATGGATGGTCCATGGCCACCGGCCCCAGGGCAGTTCCAGACCGAGGAAGGACAGAACTTCATAGCCCATTGTTTCGGTCAGCAGCACACCGGCAATACCGAAACCAACCCCCACGGTCGCTGCAGCCGGCGTGATCCAACGCAGCCATGTAATGCCCAGCAGCGGTGTCCACAGCTGGAATGCCAACGGCAGGGCCAAGGCGCCAAGGGAGGACAGGGTCACGGGCGTCAGCGATTGCATCAAGACAGAAACGAGTGCCAGCAAGGCAATGACGATCCGGGTCAGATTGACCGTGGCCACCCGTGACAGACTGCTGTGAAAATAGGGTTTGTAGATATGGCGCACCAGGCCCTCGCCCGCCGTCAGCAAACCCAGTCCTGCAAGCAATTGAACACCTGCAACAGCGCCCAGAAACAGCCACGCCATGAACCAGGGTGAAGCGGCCTGAAGCTGCGCAAGCATGCCGCCAAGCGACAATTGCGGATTGATCAGGCCGGCAGTGCCAATGATTGCCATACCGAAGGCAATGATGCCGCCGACAATGCCGGCCATCACCCAGGTCTGGCCTGCGGCAAAGCCGTTGGCATTGCGTGTCGAAAGAACAATTTTGGCCGCCAGCGGGCTGGCCTGGAACCCCATGAATGCCATCGCAACACTCAAACTGGTCAGCGCCGTTTCCGCATGTCCCATGACCGCGTCACGCCCAAGCCCGGCGGAAAACCGGATAACCCCGGCAACCTGGAACAATCCGCTACCGTCCGGGCTTTGCGCCAATGTCTGCAACCCGGCGTTCAATGCAGCAAAACCTCCGCTGCTCATCAGTGCAAATCCGGCCAGACCGACGATTGCCGTGAAGGCAAGAACGGATTGGATGACACCGAAATAGCCAACAGCGCGCATGCCGCCGATACCGACATAGGCAAACAGCACGACGCCAAGAAACAGGCTGGCAACCAGCGGCGAAACCATCCCGCCGCTCAGCATTCCGATCAGTTCCGACAAGGCCCGCAATTGCAAACCAGCGAAGCCGACGGCGAAGACAACAGCCACCACTACCGATACGACGACGAGGAATTTGCTGTCGAAATAGCTGCGAAACAGTTCCGCCTGAGACGACAGGCGCAAACGCTGACCAACAAACCACATCCGCTTGAAAAACAGCACACCCGGTAGAGCCAGCACGATCCCCGCCTGCAAAACGCCTGGTTGGGCAAAGCCCCGAGCAGCAATTTCCGCGCTGCCGCCCAGCAAAAACCAGCCCGACAGACTGGCCGCAGCAAGTGTCAGGGCGGAAATCCAGGGAGATATCGAGTGACCGGCGGAAAAATAGGTCTCGTGATTGCCGTTCTCACGTGCAGCGACGCGTGTCCAGAACAGCATGACTGCAACATAGAAAAGGGCATGCAACGGCAGCCAGACGAGGTTTCCGGCATTGATCATCGACCTGAGTCCTCACTCACCGCAGTCTTCACATGGAAACGCGAGAAGGCGCCACGCAGACCATGGCGGGTCGACAGATAGGCAATGAAGCCAACGATCAGGATCGAAAACAGGGTCAGACCGGAGTAATAGTCGACCATTGACATGCTTCCGGAGAGCACCCCAGCGATGAACGTAAACGTCAAGACGCCGAAGGCGCCGATGCCAAGCACGGTCTCACCGGGCCTGAAGCCCTGCTGAAACAGGAAATTGACAATGATATGGGCAACAAATGCGGCCACGATGAGTGCAGTCCCCAATAGGCAGACAAAATAGGAATCACGCGTAAAACCCTCGAGCAGAAACGCAAGTCCGGCAAAACCGAGTACGGCCCAGATTGAAAAGACGAGCAGGTCGCGTTCTGTATTCGGCGTCGACATGGCGGGGTCTCCGGTGGATCAGGCCACCCGGAAGCCTGGGCTCCCGGGTAATGCACATTATTTGTCGTTTTTGCTTTTGCCCGATTTGCTCTTTGCTTCCGCTTCAGGCGCATTGGGTTCGGAATAGACCACCTTGGAAAGGTCCTGCAGCGTGTGCGAGCGATGGATCGAGTCACCGCTCATGCCGATTTCACCCAGCAACTGGTCGACGAAAGGGGCTTGCGAGCGATAGCGCAATGCCGATGAGACCACCTGATCGGCCAGGTTTCCGTCCCGTGGGCCCGAGCCGTCCATTCCGGAACCGTCGCCGTCTCCATTGCCGCCATGGCTGGCTTTGCCAGAGAGACCGGGAAGCCCATCGACGTGCAGGATCTTGATACCCTCGATTTTCTCCATGGGCTTGACGCTTTCACGGATGATGGCGGGCAGATTCTCGACCAGCGACCTGTGCAGGGCACTCTTCCTGCTGGCGTCGGAACGCATGTTTTCAGCAGCGTTGAGTTTCTCCTTGCCATCGGCTTCGACGCGGTAGCGTTCTTCCAGTGCGGATACGGCAATCCGGTCTGCATCGGCGCGATCCTTGGCGGCAGTTTTTTCTGCACTGGCAAGGATATTGATCTTGGTGGCCTCGGATTCGGCTGCCTTCGCCGCCTCGATCAGCTGGATCGATTTCTGGCGATTGGCGATTTCCGTATCGCGAATAGTCTGGACCCGTTCCTGGGCCTCAACCATCTTGGCACGGGCATCTTCAGCACTGGCTTGCGCTTCCGAACGTTCCTTGGACTTTGCGGAAATGGCGATTTCACGTGCCTGCTCGTCGAGTTCGAGCATTTCCCGGCGCTTGATCTCCAACCGTTCGATCTCGCGTTCCATGTCGATCCGCGTGCGTTCGACAGCTTCGCGTTCCTTCAGTTTGATCGACTCGATCTCGCGCTCGCGGCCAGCCGTCTCCGTGGCGATTTCAGAGCGCCGCTGAGCGCGCTGAATGGCGACTTCGGCTTCATGGTCAAGACGGGCATATTCCGTATCGCGCTGAATCTCGAGTGACCGCTTTTCGGCCTCGAGGTTCTTGGTGCGCATGGCAATCTGCGTGTCTTTCTCAATGTCGTTGCGCTTTTTCTTGCGGCTTTCGATCTGTTCGGTCAGAATCGTCAGACCTTCAGCATCAAACGTATTTGATGGATCAAACAGCTTGATGTCAGTCTGGTCGAGTGACGTCAGGGAAACCGATTCCAGCTCAAGACCATCAAGCGCAAGGCTTTCGGCGACCTCTTTCTTGACCTCCTTGACAAATTCCTGACGGTGCTCGTGGATATGCTCCAGGGTCATCTTGGCCGCGGCGCCGCCCATGGCATCTACAAACCGGCCCTGGATCAGGTCCTTGAGCTGGTCTGCCTTCATGGTGCGGTTGCCGAGTGAGCGCGCTGCGGTGGCCACCGCCTCGATGTCGGGGGCAACCCGGACATAGAATTCCACGGTCAATTCAACACGCATACGGTCCTTGGTAATCAGGGATTTTTCGCGCGCCCGTGTCACTTCCAGCCGCAGCGTGTTCATGTTGACTTCGGTCAGGTCATGCAGGATCGGCAACACCAGTGCGCCGCCGCCCATGACAACCTTTTCACCGCCAAAGCCGGTCCGCACGAAGGAGACATCCTTGGTCGATCGGCGGTATAGCCAATGCAACAGGTAGGCGCATACGGCAATTACGATCGCGGCCAGAATGATAATGGCAATTATGTCTGCACCCATCATTGGAGTGTCCCTTTACTATTCGTCTGATTGGCGCGCTTGCGAAAGGCGCAATTGATATCAGGCATTGTCAGGCCTTTCGCTGTCCAGAACGGCGGTTGCCAGAAGGGCCAGACCGAACGCCATGCGATTGAGGAAATCGGCCAGGTTGTAGGCGACGCTCAAGGCGCCGCTGTCCACATAGCCACCGAAGGAGGTGATGAAATTGCCAAGCGGGTAAATCGCCCAGCCAACAGTCACAATAAGGCGCAGCCAGAAAAAGCCGCGCTGCACGGGTTCGCGTAGCGATCCGCGAATGGTTTCATCCATCTGGCCGAAGAACAATTCGCCGAGAATGTAGAGCCAAAAAACCAGACCGATGAGAAAAGCGAGCGTGGCGTGCATGAAACCCGCCTCGCCCAGATAGCGAACGAACACCATCAACACAGAAACCACCACCAGTCGCCAAAACAAACCAATGCTCATCCGTCCGGCCTGATTGGCCATGAAATAGAGCGCCAGAATCTGCAATGGCATGGATATGGTCCAGCCGACATAATGATAGACGATGGGCACGTTGCCAGCCGTCGCCCAGGCCGTTCGGGCCTCAAACATGGCACCAACGCCGACCAGAGCGGCCACGGCACACAAGGCCACGGCAATTTTCCAGCCGCGTGCAACCCAGGCAGATCCCAACAACAGCAGTACCGATGTCGCGACCAGTCCGTAAAGAGCCACTGAATAGCTTGCGGCGGCCAGATCGGTGGTTTCGAACACTGCCATATTACGCTCTCCCTTCTATTGAATATCTGTGTGTCATTGTTCAGGCTTTCTCATATCTGTGTCCGTATGTGCGGGGAACGGGCGTAAAGCGCGACCATCGGCAGAATCAGCAGACCAAAGATGAATTGCTGCCATTCGAAATCGAGGCCGATGCCGATAAGAAAAGACGACAGGACCTGCAGCACCAGCACGCCGATTACAGTAAAACCATATCCGCCCTGTCCGCCCAGCAGTGACGTTCCACCCACCACCACCGCAGCGAGTGTCAGGAACAGGTATTGGTCTCCCACCCCGATAAAGCCACCGCCGCTCCAGCCAAGCAGCAGACTGCCGGTGAGAGCCGCGAAAAACCCGGAAATGGCATACATCGTGACCCAATATTTCAATTCCGAAATCATCACGCGTTTTGCCGACGTGCGGTTGACGCCCAATGCGTAAAGATAACGACCATAGACCGTGTAGCGCATGCCAATGGTGAGGATGAGAATGATCACCCCCCAGATGGCGATGACGGGCGGGAACGGGATACCGAAGGTGGAGCCGTTCATCGCCGCCAGGTTTGACAGCCATCCGGGCACCGTGCCGAAGACGTTGCCACCGTAAGCTGTGCCGATCGATGTCAGGATCTGCACACCACCGGAAATCGCAAACCCCGTTCCAAGGGTGACAATCAACGCTTGCCCCTGCAGTCGATAACTCAAAAGACCATTGATGACACCCAGCGCAACACCGATGGTCAGCACCAGAATGACCGCGAGCCAGGGTGGCACACCCAAACTGATGAGATAGAGCAGGCCGACATTGGCAGCCCCAATGATGAAAGGGATCGACAGGTCAAGCCCGCCCAGCAGCGCCACCAGTGTCTGACCGACGGAAGCAATGCCAAGAAACGCGGCAAACAGCAGCATCGACTTGATGTTCATCGTCGAGGCAAAGCCTTCAATGTTCATCGCACCAATGGAAAACAGTCCCGAAAGCACCATGACACCAATGAACGCAGATCGGTTTTCCTGAAATTGTCGCCCCAGCGTGCGGGTAAGAACGACGATACTGAGCAGGATCAGCAGGGAAATCACGTTCCAGATATTGAAGAAATTTTCGATGGCCAGTGAAAGTACGAGAAACACCAGCAGGATTGCCACAAGGCCGATCAGCGCCGGACGGAACTGCAACCAGACCCGCTTGATCTCGCTCGGCCCCTCATCCGTCTGCGGTGTCTGGCTGACAAATTGTCCCAGCACATAACGCCAACCCCAGACAAATGCCGCCAGAGTGGCAATGGCCGAGAGAATGATGAACTGAACAGAGGTGCCCTGAGCAAAGCCAAAAACAACACCAATGACCGTCAGGATGATGCCGACGACGAGGCCAATGATATTGGCTGACAGGCTGAGCGAAGGTGTGGGAGGCAACATCATTCAGCCTCCACGTTCACAGGTGGCGCATTCGGACCACCCGGATGGCGCATCATATAGGCGCCGAGCACCACCAGCGCCAGGATGACGACGGCCACGACCGGAGCCAGACTGCGCCTGTCCGATTGGGAGAAGGCCACCCTTAGGAAAACCGCAATAACCACCATCAGAAGGATGAACAGGATCAACGGTGCAGCGGCAGCACGCATAGCTCTTTCCTGCTGGTTGGGCGCCGCCACTTCGAGTGGCGCAACATACAATTGTTCCCGGTCGATCGGCGTGAGCATCTGTGACGACAATGCCGGTTGATTGGCGCCCGTCTCCGGCTGATCCTGTCCCTGGGACTGATAATCGAATGTCGCGTGCAAGATCACACTGAGCGCAACGACGGACAGGGCGACGAAATACAGCAAGGGCGAAAAGTTACGCAAATGTCTCTGGATGAAGGGAATGATCAGTGTCAACAGCAAGGAAACGACGAGGATCGTTCCATAGGCCAGGTTGGTAACGAAACTCTGCACCGCGCCGAAGTTGAACGTCGCCAGCACAAAGGTGATCAAATAGAGGTTGATGGCACCCAGGAACGAGCCGAACACCCCACCTCGCCCACCGGCCAGAGATGCACCGCCAAGCACCAGCGCCGTCACCGCAATCAGCGTGTAGGTTGTTCCCTGTGAGGGATCGCCTGAGGATATCAGCGCGGTGAAAGCAATGGCCGCAAGGCCGGCAAAACAACCGGAAATGAGATGTGCGCCAATCCGCACCACAAAAATGGGAACACCGCTGGTATAGGCAGCACGCTCGTCCGATCCCATCAGGCGTAGGTGTGTGAAGAAAGCGGTCTGGGTAAACAACATCCAGCCCAGCGACGCCAGCACCAGAATCAACAGCACGGGTGAGAAAATCGAGGTGCCGAGTCCCCAATCCGCCATCCATTGCGGGGCAACGCCACCGGGGCGCGGCAGGATCACCAGATTGAGGCCAGACAGGGCAAGATAGCCCGACAGCGAAACAATGATCGGCTGCACCCTCACATAGATCACAATCAGGGCAAAGAGCAGTTGATAGGCCGCACCAACCGCAATCGCATAGGCAAAGACGGCAAGCGGACTTTCCAGCACACCGGCGCCATGCAGCTGGATCAGCGTCACATTGACAAATCCGATCAGCGGCCCGACTGAAAGATCAACGGTGCCGCGCCCAGCGATCACCACGGCCATCAGTGCATAGGTGGCAAGGATCAGCGGTGTCGCAACGATGACCGCGCTGCCGATACCGGCACTGGTGATCAGGCTTGGCGAACGCAGCACGGCCAGGCCGAGCAACAGGAAAAACAGACTGATCGGCACCAGCAGGAACGGATAGGAACGCCCGCCCTGTGACGGTGCTGCTGCGTCAGGAACCACTGTAGCCTCGCTCACCGGGTCACCTGTCGTGGTTGTAGCGTATCATGATCAAACTCGACGATCTTGATTGGCTTGCCCTTGGTTTTGGCATCCTGGCTCTTGATGTCACGGCTGGAATGATCCGGATCGGTGCGAACCGCGGTCGTTTCAAACCTTGCCTGCCTATGTGTGGCGGGCTTCAACCCATCAGGCACGACAACCTTCACCCGCACACCATCTGCAGAGGCAGACACGCCACGCGATGCAACGGCGGCCTGGCTGGGCAGCAAACCGTATTCAGTCGTCAGACCTTCTCCGCCTGTCTGTCCGAACATGGCCTCGAGAATGGTTTTGGGATCCAGTTGGCGACCGTCAAATGCATCAAAGGGCGCCCCATCGCGAAATACGATAACCCGCGTCGCAAACCCCATGAATTCTTCCAGCTCAGAGGACATATAGACAACGGTTTTGCCCTCCTGGGCAAACTCCTTGAGGTGTTTGTAAAGTTCTGCCTTGGCGCCGACATCAATGCCGCGGGCCGGATCATTGAGCACAATGACATCGGGTCGCATGGCAAATCCGCGCCCGATCAACACTTTTTGCTGGTTACCACCCGACAGAGACGTGATCTTGTCATCGCGCATGCCGAACTTGATCATCAGGTTTTCGGTTTCGCGTTTGAAAATCGCTCCCAATGTAACGCGATCAATAACGCCCAGAATTCCGCCGCGCTTTTTCTCGCGGTAGAGCGGCATGACCATATTCTCGAAGATCGACAGCGAGGCGAAGATGCCTTCGCGCTTTCTGTCGCCTGATACATACGTGATGTTATGGGCAACGGCCTCGGCGAGATTGCGCACGGGCTGCATTTCACCATGGTTGTCGCGGATCTGGATCAGACCATGTTCTGCCTCTTGAACCCCTGCCAACACCCGAACAAAACCGTCCTGTCCCTGACCGTCCAGTCCGGCCACACCGACAATTTCACCGCGACGCAATTCGAAATCAAACTGCTTTCCATCAGGCCAGACAGCCAGATCATTGGCCTTGAGCGCAACCACATTGTCGTGCGGCTGGGGCGCCAGATGGGGATGATGGGCATCGCCCTGGTCTTCACCTGTCATCAGGGCAAGCAGGTTTTTCTCGGTAATATCTTCCGTTTCCAGCACCCCGACGTCGCGCCCGTCACGCAGCACGGTGGCGCGGTCGGATATGCGGATCAATTCGGCAATGCGGTGTGTCACGATCAGCACCGTGGTTCCGCCGTCGCGAAGATCGCGCATCTTGGCGAACAGCCGCTCGGTGCTGTCGAAGTCGAGTGCAGCGGAACTTTCATCCAGAATCAGGATCTTTGGTTCGCTCAAAAGCGCCCGCGCGATGGTGATCCATTGTTTCAGCCCAAGGGGAAGTGTTCCCACCAGGGTAAAGGGATCGACCACTTCGCCGGACAATTCGTGCATCAGTTCGGCGGCGCGCTGGACTTTGCGTTCCTGCGACATCTTTTTGGTAAAGAGGGAATCGGCTCCCATGAAAATATTGTCGACCACCGAACTTTCATCAGCAACCAGGACCTCCTGGTAGACGGTGGATATGCCAAGCGCCCGGCTCTCTGCCGGTGTTGACGGGGTCTCGCCCAGAATGGAGACCGATCCGCTATCGATCGGCAGGATGCCCGAGACAACCTTTGCCATCGTGCTCTTGCCGCAACCATTGCCCCCGACAACGGCGTGAATCTCCCCCGCACGAGCAGAAAAGCTCGCGCCGTCAAGCGCGCGCGTCGGCCCGAAGTACTTCTTCACATTGCGCACCACGATCGTATCACGATCGGGCGCATCTGTTGTGATATCAGTGGGTTGAAGGGACATTATGGTTCCGGCATCAATGCGTTGAAAAGTTACGGGGCCATCACAAAGATGGCCCCGCGCCATTATTATTTTGCGACGTATTTTTTGGGATCGGCAGGCTTCAGGAAGAAGTCGTCCAGATATTCCGGTGAACCGCCCCAACGATCAGCACCAACGGCAAGCCAATCAGGTGTGTTGAGGCTGCAATCTTCTGCCATGACCTTGGCCAGATCGTCATAGGTCATCTTGATCGGATCAACGAGAATGGACTGGATCTTTGGTCCCTGTCCCTGCAGCGTCCGCATCATGATGTTCCAGATCAGCTGCATTTCATCAGCTGGCGGCCAGACCTGATAGGATGCATTGATATAATCGGGATTCTGGCGCCAGTAACACAGGGCTCCCAATTCGCCACCGATTGCCACAGGCACGTCACCGCGACCAGACTGCTGGACCGCCCTGAGAACACCCATTTCGGCTGCAGACTGAACGACAATGGCATCGAGCTTGCCTGGATGGGTTGCGAGCCATTTCTGCACTTCACCCTGGGCAACCTGGTCAGTCCACATGCCGGCAACAGAACCTACAACCTTGATACCGGGTGCGGAGGCCAGACCAGCCTTCACGCCACGGTCCTGGCTGTCAGAACCGGATGTTCCGGGAATGCCTTCGACAACCAGCACATTGCCTTCGCCGCCAATCTGCTCGGCCATGTTCTTGCCGATTTCAAATCCGGCAACCTGATAGTTGACCGAGGAATTGATAGAATAGGGTGATGTCAGGTAACCGGTCAACGAGAACACCGGCACGCCCTTGTCAGCGGCATATTGCACGGTCTGATTCAAAGCCGTTGGATTGGAGCAGCACACGATGATGGCGTCGACGCCCTGATCGACCAACTGACGCATCTGCTGGATCTGGGTGGAATCATTGAGGTTTGACTGGGTGATGACAACTTCGTCAAGCAGGCCGAGTTCTTTCCATTCTGGAATGATGACGTTCTGCAATTCGTTCATTGCACCCGCACGCCAGGTATTGCCGGCATAGGAGCTGGCGTAACCGATTTTCCATGGTGGCGGGTTCTTGGCGACAAAATCCCGCCAGGCACTGGGGCCAACCGGCTGTGCCGGATCGAGCATATCGGGGTTGTAGAGCCGGGCTGCAACATCCGGGTTGATTTCATCGACACCCTCGGCCTGAACACCGATGACGCTAAGCGCCAACAGTCCTGCCGCCAGCGCGAACTTGCTGATCAGTTTCATAAGATACGTCTCCTCTGTCGTGTTTAAAGACACTTGCCTCCCAAGGAACACTCCGTGGTTGGTACTTTGTGGACATGCATTGCAATGCGCTTCGCAATTCCTCTGCTGTCCCTATCGTCCGTCCGATTCAATCGCGACTGGTCGCGCAGGCGGATCAATCATAAAAATCGTATGGCGCCTTTTGAAAGGTCTCCCAATTGTCCGGATCATGGCCAGTCACCAGCATCGCATTCGTATCATCGGCAATGCGCCGCAGCTTGGCGACGGAATTGGCCGCATCGCTTGAAGACACAACCAGGCCAGGCAGGGCCTTGTTGTTCCAGTGGTCCAGCGTATAGGCGGCATCAATCGTCAACAGCACCGGCCCGGTATTGGGCAATGTGATCAGAAAGGACATGTGACCGGTGGAATGGCCTGGCGTGAAGATGGTGCGGATGGTGCCATCGCCAAAAAGATCAAAATTATCGGAATATTCTCCGCCAAGGAATTTCCAGTCCAGACCCGGCCGATCAAAATCGGCCCTGATATAGGCACCCTCGGCAAACCATTGCGGATTGAAGGCGTATTCATATTCTGCCCGCTGGACAATATGCTGTGCCTTGGGAAAGTGGCCTATGGCCCCTGTATGATCAAGATGAAGATGCGACTGCAGCACATAACGCACATCGTTCGGTTCGACACCGACAAGGCGACACTGATCAACACAATTGTCCGCGATATTCATCACCGGATCATAGGCATCAACGACGGCGCCCCAATGCCCACGCTTGTCGATTGCTGCTTCCACTGCGTTTCCGCCATCGATCACCACATTGCCCATCGGGTGCTTGATCAGGAACCATGGAACCGGAATCTCGAAATCATCGTCTCCCTGGTTCATCTTGATATATTTGACTTTTGTACGCAAAGTTCCGGTCTGGAACATGTGCAATTCGATGCCTGAGGAGCGGCGTGTGCGGCGCGCCGGATCCGGCGCGTGGCTGCTGAAGACTGGCCGCGGCGCCAAGTTACTGGTGCCTGATTTCGACGAAACCGCAGCGCTGTCGACTTCCACCTGCTGGCCTTTATCATCGAATTCTACGATCTTCATGAATTTAACCCTTGGTTTCTGTCTTGCAGATTGTCGTTCACGCAGGCGCTGATGACGCGGTCTTGTTTTCAATGATGTGGAGCGCTTCTTTCAGATAAACGGCAAACAGCGGATAGTTTTCCGACATTGGAAAATGGCCGATATCTTCCATCTCTATGTAGATGCCACCCGGGATCTGACGGGCCGTGTTTTCGGTCGCATCCGGAGGCGTCAGATAGTCATAGGTACCGGTCATCATGATCACCGGACAGCGTCGTGTGTCGATATTGCCCAACTGTCCGCGCATATCGTGGTCGACCGAGTAGAAATGCAGGTCGCCTTTGAACACTTCGGCGCCCTGTGTGTAGTAATGCCAGGTCTGCCAACGGTCCATTTCAGGACTTTGTGGCGCCATCAGATCCCATACGCCGGAGGCGCATACCTGCGCGGCATTCGCATGGGGATGCCGCCACAGGTCGAGGAAAAAGCCTGGTGCATGTTCGGCAGCTTCAACGGGGATCACTGCCCGGAACTTGTCGGGATGGTGCAGCGCCAGTTGCAGCGCCACATTGCCGCCAAAGGATGACCCCATGAAAATTGGCCGGTCAAGTTCCAGCGCATCGCAGAACGTGGTGATGAAATTCATGAAATGCTCAGCGGTCAGAAGATACTCTTCTTTCCACCATTCACGATTCGTCGGCGGATCGGACTTGCCGTGACGAGCCAGATCATAGGCGATCACGTCATAATTGGCCGTGATCTCCAGGTCTTCAAGCAAACCGCGCCACTGGTGATTGTGACAGCCTGCCGTGTGCTGGCAAACCAAAGGCACGCCCGTGCCATTGCGCAGATAGAAGACCTTGTATTCGTAACCGTCGACGTCGATGGTAACGTATCGACCGACTACCGGTGAGTGCTTGGCCATACCGGACTCCATGAAATTTCAAAAATGTCTGGGTGCTTCAACGAGATGGGTGCCGCGCTCATACCGGCACACCGACCTTGCGCAGAAGTTCGAATTGAACGGTGAAATTGCGCAGGTTTTGCATCAGGGCAAGCGTATTGCCTTCGATCTTCAGATCACGGCGAAAACTCGCCGACCAGATGCCGTGAAACATCGGAGCCGGGATCGGCCGGGCAAATTCACGCCAGGTCTGCGGGCTGGCGCGCAGGGCAAAATCATAGGCATCCATCGGGGCAGGATCGACATTGATGCGATAGACTTTGCCATCAACCATCTCGACGATGACTTTGGCCGTTCCCATATCCCACATATAGGTACATGTGAAATATTTGGCCATTGCCCCAATCGTCTGGTCACGATCCGACGCTTCGCTGAACCGCACGGCCCAGTCTCTCACGCTCATCACCATAGAATTTCTCCCCGAAGCCACACCGCAAATTTCCGGAAGCCCTCCGGTGACGCGCAGTGTGATCTGTACAGAACAGGTTCAATACAACCAGCATTGAAGGCAGTTCAGTATACTGAACACATTTCCGTAGACAGAACCATAGCCATCGGGTTAGATATCTGTCAAGAAAAACATAGATTCAGACTTCGGAATCCGGGAGAATTCATGAAGCACGAAGACTCCAAATCCAAATTGGTACCGGCACTTGAACGCGGAACGCGAATACTTGATCTGATTGCACGTTCAAGGAGTTATCCGAGCCTGTCGCAGATCGCGCGGGAAGTGGGTATCCCCAAGAGCAGTGCCCATACCCTGTGCAACACGCTGATCCAGCTTGAATTGCTGATTCGTCGTCCCGATCAGACGTTCCAGCTTGGTCCGCACGTCATGCGGTGGTCAAACGCCTTTACCCAACAATCGGATGTGGCTGCGGAATTTGCCGCCATGTGGGACCAGGAAACCGAATTTCCAGGCGCCACCATCACATTGTCTGTCCTTGATGGCGCTGAAGTGGTTTATATTGCCGCACGCAACTCGGCCGTCAGCCATTCATTGATCGATTTCAAGGCGGGAATGCGCCTGCCCGCTGCATTCACAGCAACCGGCAAGGCATTTCTCAGTCATATGAGCGATTTTGAAGTGCGACGGATTTTTGCCGATGGCCTGCCCGAGCAACGCACCCCCCATAGCGTTACGTCCCTGGAAGACCTCATTTCCGACCTGCAGTCCATTCGCAAGAATGGATATTCCCTTGACGACCAGCAAGTGGCCGAGGGCATCGTCTGCTACGGCGCCTCGGTCCTGGATTCGCGCAACAAGCCGATGGCCGGCATTGCCGTCAGCGTGCAGGCAGAACAGGTTTCCGAAGCTGAAAAGAAACGGATTATCTCCAATGTTCAGCGCATGGCCGCACGGCTGTCGGTGCGGATGGGTGCTGATATGAAAAGGTCGGCATAGGCAACATCAGACCCGGCCTGTTCCTGCGCTGGATGAGTCACTGGCCGGTACAGGCAGTCGACCAGGCCGATGGTCGCTAATGTGCCTCCGGATCGAAGATGTAGCCGATACCGCGCACGGTTTTGATGATCAGCGGCTTTTCCGGATTGACCTCCACCTTGCGCCTTATCCGCGATATGCGAATATCAATGCTTCGGTCGAAGGGATCCCAGGAACGGTCATGGGCCTGCTCCAGCAATTGATCGCGTGTCAGGGCCCTTCCCCGGTTTTCGGCAAAAACCTTCAGCAGACTGAACTCCATGGCGGTCAGCGGCACTTCAGCGCCCTCATGGGTCGTCAATTTGGCAGCCTCGATATCCAGCAGGAATTCGCCGAACCGGGCCGATCCGGTTTTTGGTTTATCGCCGCTCCTGCCCTGCCCGTCATTCTGGCGGCGCAAAACCGATTTGATGCGCGCCTCGAGTTCGCGCAAATCAACCGGTTTGCCCAGATAGTCATCCGCTCCCATTTCCAGGCCGATGATCCGGTCAATCACTTCACCGGCCGCCGTCAACATGATGACAGGCGTTTGATTGTCGACCCGAAGCGACCGCAAAACAGAAAGTCCATCCTCACCCGGCATGTTGATATCCAGAATGATCAGGCCGATTTTTTCCGCTTCCAGAACCTCTCGCAACTGCTTGCCGCTGGACGCCATGGAAACCATGAAGCCGCGTTTTTTGAGATATTCCTGCAGCATTTCGCAGACATCGCGTTCGTCATCGCAAACCAGAATGCGCACGTCCCCGTTTTCCATTATTGTTCCCCCTGTTGCTGGCTGAGCAGCCCTTCAACCAATTGCCTGAGATCCGCCGGAGAAACCGGTTTTTCCAGATACGGTCGTTTTGATTCCTTCAGCAGGTGCTGTGATGCGGATCCCATCGTGTCTCCAGTCATGAATGCCAGCTTTTCAAGCAGGTCCGGATAATCACGGCGGATGGAATCATAAATGCCCCTTCCATCCACACCGGGCATGTTCAGGTCACTCAAAACAACATCGTAGCTGTTCTTTTCCAACAGCTTGAGGGCTTCAAGGCCGGAATTGACGACATCAACCTGATAGCCCTGTTTGGCAAGAACCATCGATGCCAGTTCGCCCACTTCCACCTCATCATCAACGACCAGAATGGCGACATGGCCAGCCACCCGCGCAGCCGCGGGAATGGTCTGGTCTGCAGATTCGCTCGCTGCGGTCACCGGCAGTCTGATGCCGAACCGACTGCCATGCCTGTGCTCCGGATCAAGCCAGATCTGACCACCATGGGACAGAATGATCCGATGACAGAAGGCCAGACCGATGCCTGTGCCGTCGCCGACATCCTTGGTGGTGAAAAACGGTTCGAATATCCGCGCCCGGATATTGTCAGCGATGCCGGGTCCATTATCCGTCACGAATATCTCGATATAATCACCCGCAGGGGTGGTCACGGTCGATACATCGATACGATCACCGACGCCGGCCTTGGTGATGGCCTGTTCGGCATTGATAATCAGATTGATCAGCACCTGGGTAATCTGGTCGGCATCGGCAAGGATGCAGGGAAGTTCCCCATCCAGACCACTGACGATCTCCAGCGTTTCGCTGGCATGCCCGTAACCGGCAACGTCAACGGCCGTCTTGACGACGGCATTGATATCCGTGACTTCCATTTTGGTCGGTTGCTGGCGTGCCATGGCCAGAAAGGTCTTGACGATCTTTGCACATCTTTCGGCCGCATCGCTGATTTTCTCGATCCGCTTGTGGGTCTGTGGATCCTCGACATCTTCTAGCAGCATCATCGAATGACCAACGACAATGGTCAGCGGGTTGTTGAGTTCGTGGGCCACGCCGGCCAGAAGCTCCCCCAGGGCCGACATTTTTTCATTCTGATAGAGAAGCTCGCGCTGATGTTCCAACTCGTCCTGCATGATCAGGTCGTCGGTCAGGTCGCGGGTGTTTGATACAATCACTTCCTGCCCCTGAAAGGAGATCAGGCGGGAAGAAACGGCGCCCCAGAATTTCTTGCCCGAGCCATTTCTGAATTCAGCCCTGCGGTTTTTGACCCAGCCCCTTTCCCGCAATTCCCGAATATATTTTTCTCGCTCCGCCGGATCGGCATAATAGGACTTGGAGCTGTCGACCGAACCAAAAAGGGCGGTGGATTCGGGGCTGACAAACAGCAATTTGCCAGTCTCCACATCGGTCATCTGGATGGGGACGGGACAGGCCTCCAGCACCTGACGGATCAAAGCATTGGCCTCCACCTGTGTGGTCAGGTCAATCGTCGTGGAGACAACCACATCCTCGCCCTTGAATTCCGTTATGCGACCCGAGATGGATGCAGGAAATTGCCGACCGGCCGCGTTGACGAGGGTAACGCGATAATCATCAATGCCACCATCGGCCAGCAATGCGGTCAGATAGTCGATGCGCTCCTCCGGAATGATGAAATATTCCTTGGCGAATTTTTTGTCGCCAAGCAGCTTGCGGGCGGCTTTGGAACGATAGATGACAGCACCGTCACTCATGCGCACCATGACGACACTGGCCGGGTTGGATTCCAGTACGGTGGTAAAAAGCAATTCGCTGTCGCGTTCAACGCTCTCTGCCTGTTTGCGAAGCGTGTTATCGGTTCCGGTGACGGCAAACCCACCGGATTTTGTCGGATGCAGGGAAACCAGATAGCTTCTGCCGTCGCCAATTTCGAGTTCCAGATCCTGCACATGATCCAAAGTGTCGGAGAAATAGGCGGGAACCCATTCCTCCTTTTGGCCTGCGACATGAAAATGCATGCCGCGCCGCCCTGCCTCGAGCAGCAGGATTTCCCAGTCGAGGCCGGGCTGCAACAAGCCGGCGATGGGCCGGTTCATTTCCCTGTAGCGCCGGTTGAACAAAACAAGACAATTGACCTCGTCAAAAAGCGCAAAGGCCTCCGCCAGAGATTCAATCGCATCGCGCAAAAGCGCATGGCCCTTGTCATTGTCATCCCGATTGTTGTGTCTGGGCATAGGTTTTCCAAACTCTGACAGGAACCCGGCATCAGTCTTTCGTGCCTGCATCAGGGCCATTGTCAGTTGCGCCAAAACACACAACGCAGGCCCCGCGCAATTTCCATCAAAACTATCCTATGAACGTTTCAATCGGTTTTCAATCATCACCCGATTTGTTTCAATTGTTTCAAATGGCGGCCTGTCCTGCCGATCCATGCCCCATCCTCAACCTGAGCCAACCCCCGGCAGACCTTGCCCCGTGGCTCTCATGGCTGTGGCAAAAAACAGAAAATTTCAACCGAAACAATTGAAACCCGAAGGGCTGGGCTGCGGCATCAGACTGAAACATGCCCCCCCTAGAACGGCATTCGTCGCAAGACATAAACACATCAGCGACAGCAACCAGAGACTCAACAAAGGAACAGAACAATGACAACCAATGTAATGGAAAAACCCGCGAAAACAGCCATGAACGGCGTGGATGTCCCAACCCTTCTGGCAACCATCGGTGCCGTCAAAGGTGCGCGTGAACTGGCAAAATTCACATTCCGCGCCAAGGGAAACTGGGTCAACGGCACCCACAGCCGCGTCGGCGTGAAAGACTATTTTGGCGCCGGTGGCGAGCAGCAACGCACCCAGACATTGACGGTAGACGCAGACCATACGACGGTCCTGTGCGGAACCGACAAGGGACCGACACCGCCTGAACTCCTGCTGATGGCACTTTCCGCCTGCATTACAGCCGGCATCGGCAATATCGCTTCGGCGCGCCAGATCGAAATCAATTCCATCGAGGCCCACGTTGAAGGTGACATAGATGTCCAGGGCATTCTCGGTCTCGACGATCAGGTGCGCAATGGTTTCAATGACATCCGCGCAACATTCGCCATCAGCGGCAACGCCAGTGATGAGCAGCTGCGTGCAATTGTTGAACAGTCCATCGCCCGCTCGGCAGTCTACGACATGCTGACCAATGGGGCACCGGTCAACATCATGACCACGATCGCCTGAACCAATGTGAAGGCGGACGCTTTCAGCGTCCGCCTCAATCCATTCCTATCATTTACGGAGAAATGTCGTGTCTTCTCGCACAGACGTCATCATCATTGGGGCCGGTCAGGCCGGTCTGGCCATGAGCTGCTGCCTGACTGAAATGGGCATCGACCATGTTCTGCTCGAGCGCGGTCAGGTCGGCGAACGCTGGCGGTCCGAAAGATGGGATTCGCTGCGCCTTCTGACGCCGAACTGGATGACCCGGCTGCCGCATTGCCCCAGCCATGGCAAGAGTTCGAAAGGCTTTATGCGAAGCAGACATTTCGTGCAGTTTCTGGAGGACTATCGCCTTTCTTTTGCCGCACCTGTTCAGTCGCAAACCCGTGTAGTTTCAGTCACATTGCAGGGCAATGGTTACCTGGTCGAGACGGATCGGGGCGATTGGCAGGCCAGGTCCGTCGTCATTGCAACCGGCGCCTGCGACAGACCCTTCATACCGCAGATGGCCGGCCATCTGTCAGAACACATTCACCAGATCACACCGGGCCAATACCGCCGGGCCAATCTGCTGCCGGTCGGCAAGGTACTGGTTGTTGGCGCCTCGGCGACAGGCATTCAGTTGGCCGAAGAAATTCATCGCTCGGGGCGCGACGTCACCATTGCCGTCGGGCGCCATGTGCCCGTACCACGCCACTACCGTGGCCGCGACATCATGGAATGGCTCGACCTGTGCGGTTTCCTCAGGGATCCACGCAAGAGCGACGCTGACCCGCACGCAATGATCCGCCAGCCTTCCTTGCAGCTGATCGGCAACCTGGAGGGCCGCTCTATAGATCTCCAGCTGCTGCAGCAACAGGGCGTGAGGATCGTCGGACGCGCCACAGGCGCCAGTGAGGATGCCATGCAATTTGCAACGGACCTCAAAGCTGAATGCAGAGCGGCACGCGAGCGCCGAAACCGCCTCTTGGCGCGCATCGATACCTATGCAGCAAGTCGGGATATTGACGCGCCAGAGGAAGCGGATGCCCGAAGGGCAGCCACCCCCTTTGCCAGGCCGATCGAAACAATCAATCTGAGACAGGAGGGCATCCGCACAATCGTCTGGGCGACCGGATACCGGCGCGAATACCCCTGGCTGAAAGTGCCGGTGGTCAACAGTTTGGGTGAAATCGAAAACCATGGCGGAGAGACGCCCTCGCCGGGTCTCTTCACACTCGGTCTGCCCTTCATGCGTCATCGGGCATCGACCTTCATTGATGGTGTGGGTCGCGATGCAGAATATCTGGCAACCCGGATCGCCGCGCATGTGCATCAAGCGGCGCCAAGGGCTTCGTTTGCAGCGCTGGCCGCACTGGCCGCATGAGAATATGAGAGAGAGGCTGGATCAATGAGCGTCTTTATACCAAAAGGCTTTGCCAGGATGCAGGATCTGCTGAGCGAAGGTTGTTGCCTGATTGCCGGCCAGTCCGATCGCGCCCTGCGCATTGGCCTGCTGAACCTGATGCCGGAGAAAAAGATTGCCGAGCGGCAATTTGCCCGCATGCTCAACGCCAGCCCGCTTGACACACAATTGCTGCCGTTGAAATTGGCATCACACGCACCACGTCATTGTGAAACGGCCTACATGGACAAAGTCTACCAACTGGCAACCCGGGAAAAGGTCGCCAGCCTTGATGGCCTGATCATCACCGGCGCGCCGGTCGAGCATCTGGACTTTGCCGATGTCGATTACTGGCGTGAACTGTCGGGCCTGTTGGATTGCCTGAAGGTCCTGGATGTACAAACATTGTTCATTTGCTGGGCGGCACAGGCGGCGCTCTATCGCTATTACGGGATTGCAAAGCATCGGCTTGCCCAAAAGGCCTTCGGCGTATTCCCGCAATATGTCTTTGAACCCGGCTGCGATCTTGTGGCCGGCATCGACAGAAAATTCCCGACGCCGGTTTCCCGGCACACAACAACACATACAATGGATATCCTGCAGCACAGGCCCCTGCGGCTGGTTGCCGGTTCGCACCAGTCCGGCCCTGCCCTCATTGATGATCGCGATACCAACAGCACCTATATGTTCAATCATCTGGAATATGAGTCTGATACGCTGCAGCAGGAATATCTCCGCGATCTGCGCAGGCAGGACGCGATGGTCGCGCCGCCAGACAAAAAACGGCTAGCACCTCCCGCCAGCATCGACGGACGATCGTGGGAATCATCGGCCCGGCGGTTTTTCGTCAACTGGCTGGCACGCATGGGCGACAGGAATGAGCGTAGAAGAACCAGAGCGCCCAGTCTTGAAACGGCAGCCTGATGGACGCGCTCAACGATTGAATTGTTGACACCCATTTTAAGACCGCGTTTGATTGCAAACCTGTTGCGATGCCTTGTTACAGCCATTTGTCCCGTCGGAAGGGTTCCGGTAATATGTCCGAGAGAACATTGTTTGAAAAATATGGCGGCTTTTCCAAAGTCAGCAAAATAGTCATGGCTTTCTATGACACCTTGCTGGACAGCGATGATATAGGCCCGTTTTTTGATGATATAGACATGTCAAAGATGGTCGACCACCAGACCAAATTCATCTCTTCGGTGCTGGGTGGCCCTGCGTCCTACAGCGACAATCAGCTTCGGCAGTTCCATACGCACCTGAAGATCGAGGATGCGCATTTCGATGAAATGAAAACGGTGCTCGAAGCAACGCTGGTGGACCACGGGTTTGTACCGGACGATATACAGACGGTTATGCAATCCATAGAAACCCGTCGAAATCTGGTTGTGGGGTAGCATCATGTCAATCGAGGCCATCAACGAACAGCTTCTGCGTGCCATCGGTGTGGGCGTTGCCCTGCTCGATCGCAAGACGCTGAAATTCAATTTTCACAATGACACCTTCGAGGAATGGTTCGGAAACCCGGATGAAACCACCACGCTGCAGGACATGTTTGCCGAACTGGATATCGACGAACTCAATGCCGGCCTGAGAGAAAACCGCCGCTTTACCACGGAAACGAAATTCAAGAAAAAGCGCCGCACCATGGTCATCGCGCTGGATTTCACCGCCGCCCATGAGAAGCAGCGGGAAATTGCCGTGCTCGTCTGTCAGAACATCACCCGCATTCGCGAACTGGAATCGATGATAGATTCCTATTCCACCATGGTGGAACGCAATACCAGGGAGATAAAGCGCGAAAAGGAACAGGTGGAAAAACTGCTGCTCAACCTGATGCCGCGATCCGTCTATGAAGAATACAAGACCTTTGGCGTCGTCACGCCGCAGCTCTATGATCCGGTTTCCGTTCTCATGCTTGATTTCATAGGGTTTTCCGAAAAGGTCACAACCCTTGATCCGGGTGTCACCGTCACCGAGCTCAACGATATCTACAGCGCATTTGACCGGATCGGCGAGCAATTTGGTTGCGAACGGATCAAGACCGTTGGCGATGCCTATGTCACTGTGGCGGGCGTACCCGACCCGACGCCCGACCACGCAAAGTCCGTCGCCAATGCGGCCATTCGGTTCGTGCGCTACCTGGAGCGCCGCAATGCCAGCCATCCCCATCAATGGCAATGCCGCATCGGTCTGGCAACCGGATCGGTGATCGGGTCCGTCGTCGGAATCCAGAAATATGTTTATGATATTTTCGGCCCGGCCGTTCATCTGGCAACACAATTGCAGAATTTCTCCAGTCCCATGGAGATCAGCGTACAGGACGAAATGGCCCGCTCCCTGAATGATCTGTTCGAGATGACCGATCAGGGCGCCAGGATGATACCGGGCTTTTCCGAACAGCCGGTCTGGCGCCTGCTCGACAACCGCAAAACGCCTGCAGGTCGCGCCGTTTAAATCCGGCAGGGCCGGCGCCTGTTTTCACCGGCCACCATGGCTGGTTCAGATCGCAGTCTCTGGGCTATTTCAAAGACGACCCTCAGCCCAACTCCTGCTCCATTCGGCATGCAACAGGTGTAAGCCGCAATCAGGCGATGGCGGCCCGCTGGGCGCGATTTCGCGATTTGACCAGGATAAGTCCCATAATGCCGATATTGAGGAAATTGAAGGCGATGCCGTTGAGGAATGCGGCCTGATAGGAGCCGGTGACGTCATAGATCCAGCCTGACATCCAGCCACCGAGTGCCATACCGACAATGGTGGACATGATGACCAGCCCCACCCGGGCGCCGGCCTCTTTGGCAGGCAGATATTCACGAACGATGATGGCATAGCTCGGAACGATGCCGCCCTGCGACAGGCCGAAGACGAGGCTGACGACATAGAGCGAGGCCAGGCCGTCAAAGGGCAGATACAAAAACAGGGCGATGCACTGCAGCGTCGAGCCGATCAGCAGTGTCATGACACCGCCAAGGCGGTCGGCGATCAGGCCGGATATCAGCCGCGAGACGACGCCGCCCATCAGCATTAGCGACAGCATTTCCGCACCAACAGCCGGGCCGTAGCCAAGATCGGTGCAAAGCGAAACGATGTGGACCTGCGGCATCGACATGGCCACGCAGCAACCGATACCGGCCAGTGCCAACAGCCATTGCAGGGTGCGCGGAGAGAAACTCACCGAGCGCGCATTGGTCCGCGACATGGTGTCGGCGTGCACGGAGGCCGCTTCCGGAATACGGCGCTTGAGCATCAGGGCAAGCGGCACCATCAAAGCCACGGTCAGCGCCGCCAGCACGTAATAGACAGAACGCCAGCCGTAATCGGCCAGGATACCGCTGAGCAGCATTGGCCAAATCGCGCCGGAGAGATAATTGCCGCTGGCGGCTATGCCGACGGCGATACCGCGGCGCTTGATAAACCAGTGTGAAATATCGGCAATCAGCGGGCCAAAACTGGCCGCGGTGCCAAAGCCGATGATGAATTGCACCGCGGCGAGCATGACCACGGATGAACTGACGCCGGCCAGCACATATCCAAAGGCGATGGCGAGCGCCGAGCAGATCAGCGCAGTGGTGATGCCAAAGCGATCAACGATACGGCCGGTGATCAGATTGCCCAGCGCAAAGCCGACCATGGTCAGCGTATAGGGCAGCGACGCGTCGGCGCGGGCAACGCCGAACTCTGCCTGCACGTCGGGCATGATGATGATGACAGCCCACATCCCGACATTGCCGATCGTGGCAATGAGGAGCGTGATGAGAAGGCGCAGCCAGGAATATCGGCTGTCAAGAATATCGGATCCGTTCATGGCGGCAACCATATGGAGGGCATGATTGACTGTACAGCCGGATTCAGGAGTGCGGTGCAGATTTTCCCCTTGATGGCCATTGGCAATAATCCTGTAATATTGAAGATTTATGCTGGCCTGCCCCCGCATCAGAATGCGCTCGGACTCCTTTCCAAATCCCGCGCCCTGCGCGGATCATCGAAACCTTCCAAAACCGGCGCTATCTTCAATCAGACTTTATCCTATCCCGCAGCATGACCCCGTGCTTATACACCTTACCCTATTGTCCCATTTTCCGGGACCACCTCAGCTGCAAGTGGGTTGAACTTTTCCTGCCATCAGCAAGAAGGCCTGATGCACAGCGCCTCTGGGTATCCAGACCCACCCATTCCAACAGCACGAAGGCAAACCACGCCACGTCCGGCAAAGAAGCCGCCTCCCGGCGGCTCCCCTGCCTTACCTCAATCCCGGTCCACCCAGGCCGATGCATCGATGTCGAGATCGGGGAATTGCGCCGGATCGAAGACCGGGCGGTCGACGCCGGCTTTCAATTGCCGGCGGAAATCCTTGAGCACCCGCAGGGCAATCGGGAACAGCATGGCGAGGGCCAGAAGATTGACCATGGCCAGAATGCCCATCATCGGATCCGAGAAGGAAAAGACCGATGTCGCACCGGGCGCGACAGCACCCAGAAACACGATACCCATGATCGCAATACGCAATATATGCAGGGCAAGCGGGTTTTCCGTCATGAACGTCAGGGCGTTTTCTCCCAGATAATAATTGTACATGATGGAACTGAAGGAAAACAGCAGGATCGCTGCGGTGAGGAAATATTTCGCCCATTCCCCGACATGGGAAACCATTGATTGCTGCGTCAGCACGACACCGTCAATGCCTTCGGCGCCGGGCACATAGACATCCCCCAGCAAAATAACGAAGGCCGTGCACGAACAGATGATGATCGTGTCAATGAACACCGAGAAAGACTGGGTGATGCCCTGGCTGACCGGGTGTTTGACATAGGCGGTGGCGGCGACGTTGGGCGCCGAACCGAGTCCGGCCTCATTGGAGAACAGACCGCGGCGCAGCCCCTGGGCAATGGCGGCGCCCATGCCGCCGGACACGGCTTCTTCAAAGCCGAATGCATTGGCAACAATGGACCACAGAACCCCCGGAAGATCGGTAATATTGAGCACGATCACCAGCAGCGCCATCCCCATATAGCCCAGCGCCATGATCGGGATGATCACATCGGCAACCTTGGCAATGCGGATAATGCCGCCATAAACGATGATGCCCGTGGCCAGGGCCAGTGCAACGCCGGTCACCAGCCGGCTGATACCCATACTGTCCTGCACGGCGCCGGCGACCGTATTGCCCTGGAACGCATTGAAGCCGATGGCGAAGGATGCAATCAGACAGATCGCATAGACAACGGCGAGCCAGCGATATTCCTTGCCAAGGCCGTGGATGATGGCGCGTGCCGGACCGCCACGAAAACCGCCACCCGGTTCGGAGCGCTTGTAGACCTGCGCCAAAGTGGCTTCCACCATGGCCGAGCACATGCCGATCAGGGCAATGGCCCACATCCAGAAAACGGCGCCCGGGCCGCCAAGCGTAATGGCGACGGCCACGCCGGCAATATTGCCACCGCCGACACGGCCACCGACGGAAACGAGCAAGGCTTCGCGGGCGCTGATCTTGTTCGGATCATGCGTTTGCCCCTTGCCGGTCAGAACCCGGAACATCCTGCCGAAATAGCGGAACTGCGCGAAGCCACTCAAAATGGTGAAGAACACGCCAAGGACAACGAGGAAGGGAATGAGCGCCCAGCCCCAGGTGAGATCATTGATCAGTCCAAATATGGAATCAAGAAAGGCCAAGTCCGTGCTCCCTTACGATTGAAACAGCACAAGGCCGAGATTGACCCCTTGCATCCAAAAAAATCGTAACAGAACAAGTGTTCAATCATCAAGCAATCATGCATGTTTTACGTGTATAATTGAAACTATACGTTTAGTGGGTGTTTTGCGCTCATGGGGGCCAACGGCAATATCTGAGAGCGGCTACCGTCTCGCCGATCACTCTTCCTTCAGCGCATGGGCGATCTGGTCGCGGATCGGCTTGATCAGATAGGACAGGATCGTGCGGTCACGGGTCTTGATCAGCGCTTCCACCGGCATGCCAGGAACCAGGGTCTGATTGGCGATCTTGCCCATTTCACCCTCGTTCAGTCGCAGGCGCGCCGTGAAATACAGCATGCCGGTGACCTCATCGCGGGTGGTTTCGGCTGAAACGCTGAGAACCTCGCCCTGCAGTTCCGGCGTCGTGCGCTGATTGAGCCCGGGCAACCTTATGGTTGCCGCCTGAGCGATATGGACCTGATCCACATCCTTGGGGTCCAGTCGCGTCTCAACGACCAATGGGTCACCCTGCGGCACGATCATCAGGATCGGTTCTGCCGGGCTGAGGACCCCGCCCCTGGTATGCACATTGAGCTGGTGCACGATGCCGTCTCGGGGCGCGCGGATGTCCATCCGCGTCAATTGATCCTGTGCGGCGACCTTCTGTTCGCTGAGACGATGGATTTCACTGCGTGTATCATAAAGCTGCTGCAGGATCTGGGCGCGATAATCCTCTTCAAGCTGCATGATCTGCACCCGCCGTTCACTGATCGCCATGCCGGTGCGCGCCGTCTCGGTCAGCAATGCGCCGTGTTCGCCGGTCAGTCTTGTTTTGTCCCGCTGCACAGACAGCACCCGGTTTGCCGAAACGTATTGCTGTTCAAGCAGGTTTTCCAGCCCGGTCAATTCAGAGACGATGAGTCCGATTTCTTCACTTTTCGCCGTGGTTTGCACCTTCAGGCCATCCCCCTGGCTCTCAAGCTGCCTGATCTGTTCGCGCAACTGATCCACCCGGCCCGCCAGACCGCCGGTCCGGGCGGCCAGCAGCCGTCGCTGGCTGTCCAGCATGCCCCTAATGTCCGGTTGGTCGGATTGCGCCGCCAATTCAGCCGGAAATCTGATCGTCTGCAAACCATCCCGCTCGGCAACAAGCCGCGCTTCGGTCGCCATCAATTCGTTCAGCTGTTTGCTGACAACGGCAAGATTGGCGCTGGTCGTTGCATCATCCAGACGCAGCAGCAGGTCGCCTGCCTTGACATGGTCCCCATCGCGCACCCTTATCTCGGCGACAATGCCGCCTTCCTTGTGTTTGACTGTTTTGACATTGCCTTCCACCACAAGGGACCCCGGGGCAATAATGGCGCCGGAAATCTGCATCCAGGCAGCCCAGCCGACAAGAAAGGCCAGAAGTCCACACAGGAACAGGCCTGCCCCCCATAAATGCTTGCGAATGCTTGATGCGAGAATATCTTCTGTCGTGTTCATTGCACTGCCACCAGCGGTGTCGGGACCGGCGCCAGAACCTTCTTGAGCACCTGATCCTTGGGGCCAAAGGCCTGCGCCCGCCCACCCTTCATGAATAGAAGTGTATCAACGGCAGCCAGCGCACTCGGGCGGTGGGCGATGATGACGACAATGGAACCGGCAGCCCGCAACGCCCGGATGGCGCGCGTCAGGGCCGCCTCACCATCTGCGTCGAGATTGGAGTTTGGTTCGTCCAGCACCACCAGAAATGGCGAACCGTAAAGTGCCCTTGCCAGAGCGATACGCTGCATCTGCCCTCCGGACAATGTATTGCCGCTGGGCCCAATTTTGGTGTCATAGCCATCCGGCAGAGCGGTGATCAGTTCATGGGCATCGGCCAGTCCTGCGGCTTCGATAATCGCCTCGCTGGAGGCTTCCCGGTCGAAACGGGCGATATTCTGCGCAACGGTTCCGGCAAAAAGCTGAATGTCCTGCGGCAGGTAGCCAATGAATTTGCCCTGCCGCTCCGGTGCCCATTGGAACAGATCGGCACTGTCGAAACGCATGGCGCCGCGCAGAACGGGATAGACGCCGACCAAGGTGCGGGCCAGCGTCGTCTTGCCGGCGCCCGATGACCCTATGACGCCCAGACCATCACCGGCATTCAGCGTAAAGCTGACATTTTGCAGCACCGGGTTGCCCACCGGGCCGGACGCAAGGTTTTCCGCTGACAGGTTCTGGACGGGGATGGGCAGTTCCATGCGTTGCGGCTCCGCCGGTGCGTTTTCGACGATCTCTCGCAGCCGCCGGAAACCCTGACGGGCGGCCACAAAACCACGCCATTGGCCAACAGCCTGCTCGACCGGAGAAAGGGCCCGCGATGTCAGGATGGAGGCGGCAATCATCACGCCGGGTGTGATTTCCTGTTTGATGGCCAGCCAGGCACCGGCACCCAGAATGGCCGATTGCAACATGAACCGGAAAGACTTGATGAGCGTGCCAAACAGGCTTGTGCGATCAGCGGCAGCGCGCTGACTGGACAGGAACGTCTCGTTGAAGTCGCCCCAGATATCCCTTAACGTCGCCATCATCCCCATGGCGGTTATGGCCTCGGCATTGCGCCTGCCCTGTTCCACCAGAGACGCGCGAAAAACCGCCTGCCGGTTGGCGTCTGCAGCCGGCTTGCGCGAGACCATTTCATTCAGTCCGATCAGAACGCAAATGACAATTGCCCCGCCGGTGGCCAGCACGCCCAGCACGGGATGAAACAGAAAAATCACCCCCAGATAGATCGGCATCCATGGAATATCGAAGATTGCTGCCGGTCCGGGCCCGACCAGAAATTGCCGCACCGTCTCCAGATCCCGCACCGGATCAAGCCGCTCGGCCTTTGCGCCCAGCTGGATAGGCAGACCGACGGAACATTCATAACTTGCACCGGACAATTGCGCATCCAGCCGCTGGCCGATGCGCAACAGGACGCGTGCGCGAATGCCCTCCAGCAACCCATAAAACACATAGAGACCAATGGTCATGCCGGCCAGGACGACAAGCGTGGGCACAGACCCGCTGCCCAGCACCCGGTCATAGACCTGCAGCATGAAAAGCGGCCCGGTCAGCATCAGCAGGTTGATTGGCAGGCCCAAGAGGGCAATGCCTGCAAAGGCAGAGCGCAGGACACGAAGGGATTCATCGATCAGTGTGGATTTGCCATCGTTCTTTGCCTTCATGTCCTGCCCCCTGATGATCACGGTCGTCTGCCCGCGACCCATCGTCCGCCCTGCAGATCTGCAACTGGCACCCACATTAGGAACCCATCGTGAAACAAGCGTGATTTCAGGATTCAAACCAAACCCAATGCAGGCGCGATCGCCAAATTCAAACTGTCGGCAAAGGTTTGATCTGACTCAGCAAAACTTCTCTTGGGAACTGCGGCGACGAAAGGCAGGCCTAAGGGGGACAGGAGGCCAGTCGTTGGTTGCGCTCAGGGACCATTCAAACTGTAGCACTGAAAAACACCTCCGGGCGCTTCGGCGCCGGGAGCTATCGGGCGTTCACGCAACCGGGAATAGGACGTTGACCTGGCCGGTGCCGGAAGACGGGAAATAGTCGGTCACGATTTCACATTGACCCGCGTATTTGTCCCAGCCCAGTGCACCATAGAGCATGGCGGTGTCATGCATTGACCCTTCGCCACTGCAATTCCTGGCATAGTCGCCCAGCATTTTGAGGAAAGTGGCGTGATCGCCGTTTTGCCACATCTCGAGCACGCGCAGATCCATCTGCCGGTTGAATTCCGAAGAGATCGTGAAGGTGCCGTTGTTCGGCGCATATTCCTTGTTCGACCAGATCTTGTGGCTGAGCGATCCCGAAGCGACCAGCAGAACCTTGCTGTCGCTGGCCTCAACCGCAGCGCGGATGGCCTCGCCGATAACCCGGCTTTCGTCATGATCATGCACCGTGCACCAGGCGGCGATCGAGATCACTTTCATGTCATGTTCGCGGCTCATGAAATGCATCGGCACCAGCGTGCCGTATTCCAGATCGAGGCTGTCGAGGTGGTGGGCCAGCGTGTGGACGCCCAGCGCGGTGGCCTTTTCTGCGATCGCATCACCCAGTTCCGGATTGCCGCGATGGGCAAAGGGCAGATCACGGATGAATTGCGGGAACTCGCTGGAGGTCAGCAGCCCCTCGAACCTGTCGTTGGCATTGATGCGAAAGCCGGCATTGACGATCCAGTGCGTATCACAGATCACAACGGTATCGACACCCAGCGCCCTGGCGCGACGGGCAATCTCCAGATGGCCGTCTATGGCGGCCTGGCGCTTGCCCTTTATCGGCCCTTCCTGCTCCGACATCTGCAATGTCGGGACGTGGGTCATTTTCGCTGCGAGTACGATCTCACCCATGATTTCCTCCTATGTTCATAGGTGGCACTTCTAACATGTGTCGCTCAGTGAGACGCGTGATATAGTGTCGCTGGCTGCTTCAGGGCCGATCGAGAACAGCGGCGCACGAAGCCAAAGTCAGCACAATCAACCGGCTGCCGCAGAAAATTCGCCCTTCAATCCCCACCGCCCTCTGGCAGATTGAACGCAAAAACCAATCCATCGCTGGTGATCGGACCTCTTTGAAATTACAATTGTGGGTCGGCAATGTGCGCGGATAAGCACCTTGTTGCTAGCCACTCCCCCATGCACGTGAAGGGACAGAGCCTTGCGATAGGAATTGATCGCCCGAGCCGTTCTAGTTGATCGGCACGCGCAACTTCAGGCTGCCGCCATAGATTTCCAGATCGTCGGCGCCGATGCCGTCATAATAGGCGTCTCCAGCAAGTGAAGCGCTGCCGGGCATGCGGACGGCAAGGCCACCTTGTACACGCATGCGCAAGTCCGACGACGAGCCGTTGGCCAGCCCTGTACCAATGTCGAGGATCTCGGCCTGGTCGTAATCCCAGATGCCGGTGACACCGAAGCTGGGCTCTATTTCCGTGCCATCTCGGGTTTTATGTACGAAACTTATCTCCGGGCCAAAAGTGACGCGACCAAGGGTAATCGTCTGGCTCTGTATGTCGAAGCCGAGACTGTCGACATAGGCCTTCTGCTCCTCCTGGAAATGGATCAACGCGACATGCGGGCTGAAACGCCACTTGTCCCTACTGAAGTCGCCGGTCAATTGGCCGCGCGCCAGAAAACGGTTGGTCGCAAATTTGTCTTCATAAAGTCCCAGCGGATCAACATGGTTGTCGGATTGGCCCCATGCGACGCGACCGTCGAAAATCAGGTTCTGGTGCAGGCGCGCGACAAGATAGGGCCCGGCCATCCAGCCGAAGCCGTCGGCTGAGGTATTGTTGCTACCGTCGGTCTCGTCCATCCAGTCGAACTGGGCGAGCATGCCGACCAGCAAGGACGGATTGATCAGATAATCCGCGCCAAGGTTGAACTGGCCGAAGGTGCTGGAACGGGTCTCATCGTCGCTGTGGGCCCAGTGGCCGGAGGCCCAGAAATCAAACGCCGGGCGCGGCGCCCTGGGCTGGCCATCCGTGTCGCTTACACCAGGTCCGCCCTCTCCATAGAAGGCCAGACTGGAACCCGCAGTCTGGCGTGCGGTGGCCAGAGAACTGAGGCTGGTGGAGAATGTAGAGGTAAACCGGCTGGAATTTCCATCAGCGGTAAAGCCAAAAGGAGATGCCGACACGCCCCCGCCTCCACCAGTGAGCCGGCTGGCCAGATCAGGCTCAGCGGAGGTGATCAGGTCGGCGCGGCGCGACATGAAGTTTGAAATGACCGTCTCGGTCCTGCCGACAACAGATGTCTCATCCAATTCAACGTCGGTGGTGTCCGTCACGGTTGTGGCTCCGCCACCGGCGGTTGCTGCGTCAAGGTAACGTGCGGTCAGCGTATCGCCATTCCCGGCGTTCATCACACCATCGTTGTCCGCGCCTGCTGAAAGGGCGATGATCGTATCAAGTGTGCCTGCAAAGATGCCGGTGTCCAGGCCGGTTTCAGTCAACGTGACGGTTTCGGTTTCGCCGGTCGTGCTGATGACGACGACATCAACGACTTCTGCCGTCGCACCATCTGCGTTCAGATCGGCGTCGGTGACATTGATCAAAACCGGCTGGCCGACGGTAACGGGCTTGGGTGCGATCGATATCTCGCCGCTGGTATGAACGGAGCCTTCTTTGGATAAGGCAACGGCGGTGTCCGTCACATTCTCGGGGCCTCCGGAAAAAACCGTCGTGTCCACGTAACTTGCGGTCAGCGTGTCGCCGTTCTGCGCGTTTATCGTGCCGTCGTTGTTGGCGCCCGCTGTCACGCTGAATGTTGTGGCCAGCGTGCCGCTGTAGTCAGGTGAGTTTGTGCCGGTTGCAGTCAGCGTGACGGTCTCGCTCTCGCCGCTCGTGCTGGTGACGACGATATCAACGGATTCGCGTGTTTCCTCGACCAGGACGAGGTCGTAATCCCTGAGGGTGATCGCAACCCTCTCACCGACGATAAAGGGATCAGGGTTAATTGTGATGGTACCTAACATCGAGCCAGCAGTGCAGGTGCATTGCCCATCTATGAGAAATGCGAATGAGCCTGGAGGGCAAGCCGTGCCCGAGCAGACATCGTCAGCGCATACACCGTTGTTGGCCCCTACCGTGGTGCCGCAAGACAAGGCCAGAATGAACACCAGCCGTATGAATGCTCTATACATAAGCGCTCTCCCCAGCAGTCCAACACGCAGGATCGGTATGACTGTTGGTGCTCCAACCGTTGGTCCGGTGGCGGGGCTGCCCGCGATCCCGACCAACAAGGCCGAAGCAGCAGGGTTGCAGAAACCCAGGGCGCCTGGCGTGGACGCCGGCACCCGACAAGACTGCGCCAAGCGCTGTTGATCCGTCATTACTCATCTTGCAGTACGCCCTATAATTGCGCTCGCGCAATCGCGCAGCTTCAATTGCATCGACACGTCAGTCAGTCAGGGTGAAAACGGCAATCAGAATTTGGCTGGCGGAAGGAAGGCCAGCAACAAAAAATCAGCAAGAACCGCATCCGCCCCCCGAGCGGTCGATTTCAAACAAATCCAAAGCGACCCGTAAGGGGTCTGATGACACCATCGAATAAGCTCAGGACCAGAATATTCGATTGGCTATCATGCTCCACGAGATCTGGGAACGACAAAACGGTCTTTGCTGAAACGGAATGAACTGCGTGACAAATTTACCACTTGTTAACCTGCGTATCTTTGATCAGCGCGCAAACACCTGCGCAAGAATTGGGAATGTGACACGCTTCGGTGCAGGATGAAACTCAGATCAAACGATGGTGGCTGGCCTAAAATGAAGCCGCGAATTTGGCTGATGCCTGAGCACCGGTCATGTCGTCACCGAAATAGCCCGTGACGTCAACATAGACCTGCATGGCGGGTGTAATATCCAGATTGATGCCCATTCCCGCGTAGGCAGCGGCTGAATCCGTATCGCCCAAGCCAACAGAATGGGGGATGTCGAGCAAAGTCACGGCAGCCGTATCGTCGCCGGTGGATCGGCGGATCTGATAGCCAAGGCGGGTCGAGACAGAGCCGACGCCAATGGTCTTGCGCGCCCCCAGTTCGACACGCGCCTCCAGCAGACCAAAGGTGCGATCACCCACGCTGGCATTGGCCTTTGAGCCGGTCTCCTTGTAGCCATCAAGCCATTGGCTTGCATGGCGAAGACGCGCCGATGGCGTCAAAGACCAGCCATTCCATTCGCCTATCGTGGCGCTGACACCAACCTCCGGCGCAACGAACCAGCCGTCATAACGCGCCTCGGCCCAGCTTTGGCCAAGCGTAAGGCCGTTGGTCAGTGCCAGATTGTCATTGACGAAACGCTTGCTGTCATGGGTCACACGGCCACCTGCAACGGCGAGGTCGATGGTAAAGGCACCGAAGGACTTCTCGCCATTGACACCGGCAAACAGGCCCTGCCCCTCAACCGTCTGGGAGGTTGCCCAGGCGCTGTCGACGTCGAGATCGCTCATCAGATAACCACCTGACACACCCCATTCGAGACCATCGGTCTGTGCACTATAGCCGAGGGCAAAACCATATTGATCGATCTTGCGGTCCAGCGTGCTGACGCTGTCGCCCTGATGGTCAAGAACGCCGCCAAAGCCGCTGGCCCAGAAGCCGCTGGTGCCGAGACCGCCGCGTGTCACCTTGGACAGCAGGCTTGTCATGTCACCCAAGGCATCAAGAGAGCCAACAAGGGCGGATGGATCAAAAGTGGCGAACTGCTTGGTGGAGGCGTTATAGAACGAGGGTACATTGCCCGTAATTGAACCAGGGTCGCCGCCAACCATCGAACCGGTCGACAGGTCCCACAGCACAGAGTGAGAGGCTTCGGTCATCAGGTTGACGGTGGTGGCTGCATTGAGGTTGATGCGCCCGCCAATCAAACCTGCCGACGAGAGGTTCAATGTTGTGTCAATGCTATCCACATGGATGGCGTCAGATTGTTCACTGATGATCAGGCCGCTATTGAAGAGTGTCGCCTCTGACGGGCCATCGATCACGAACCCGATTGCATCAGCCCCGGTTGTTCTGATTGAGCCCGTGTTGAGGACAGACGAAACAGGAGTGACGCCAATCGATATTGCGTGAGAGCCTGCACCTTCGGTGGTGATTGTGCCACTGTTAATGATTGATGTAGCGTTGGTTTCTAGTGCCATGGAGAAATCTCCCCTGGTCAGGATTGTACCGCTATTGGTGATCATTGAGCCCGTCGAAAAGGCGTCTTGAATGCCAGCGGCCAATTCGCCGGCTGTTTCAATGGAGCCTGTATTGGTGATCAACGCGCCTGTTGAAAAGATGTTGCCAATACCAACACTCAATTCGCCGGCGGTTCCAATGGAGCCTGCATTCGTGATCGACGCATATTGGCTGTCAGAATTCATGATCCCATTGGAGAAATCACCCTCGGTCTCAATGATACCGTTGTTGGTCACGGCGGCGTTGTCCGACGCGTCGTTAACAATTCCGGCGGCATCACCACCTGTGGTGGTGATTGAACCATCCATCACGATCGTGTTGTTGCCACCGGTTGAATGGATTGCATGTTGAAAGCCAGTACTGGTATCGATACTGCCGTCTTTGGTCACTGTTAATGTGTCAAAACCATCAATTACATGACCACCATTGGTATCGGTCGAAGGCGCAGACACCGTAAAATCGACCGCAAGGACGCCTTGGGATCCCATAAAAAGAATCGACGCGGAAACAAAGGACAAACCAATTGCCAGGGTATGGAATGACTTTGACACAGTTGCTGGCCTTTCGCAGTGTGTAGAACCGTATCGATGGCCCAAAAACGCCTTGAGAATCATTTGAAGCCCCCAGCCTGCTGCACCCTAGCGCCAAACCGGGCGCGATAAAATGTCTTTCCGGCTAAGATTGAGTAGGCAGGCATAGCACCCGATGACGCAACAGATTTGCCAAATATCCAAGACACTTGCAGAACACATATGGAACATATAGGGTATGTTCTGTATTTGTTTCGACGATTCGGGAGCCTGCAATGCTAACGCGCAAACAACATGAGCTTTTGCTTTTCATTCATGAGCGGATGAAGGAAAGCGGGATTCCGCCGTCCTTTGACGAGATGAAGGATGCGCTTGATCTGGCGTCGAAGTCGGGCATTCACCGATTGATCACAGCGCTTGAGGAGCGCGGCTTTATTCGTCGCCTTCCCAATCGCGCACGCGCTCTTGAGGTTATCCGTCTTCCGGAAGCCTATGTGCCGCCGAACCAGCAGCGACGCGGTTTTTCACCCAGCGTTATACAGGGCAGCCTCGGCAAACCACCAGCGCCTGAAACTGTCGCGGAACGTTCCTCGGAATGGGAGCCTGCGGAAAGTGCGGTCAGCGTGCCGATGATGGGCCGCATCGCCGCCGGTGTGCCGATTGCCGCAATTCAGAACAACACCCACAATGTCAGCGTACCACCGGAAATGTTGTCTGGCGGTGAACATTACGCACTGGAAGTGCGCGGTGATTCGATGATTGAGGCTGGCATTTTTGACGGTGACACGGTGGTGATCAAGAACACCTCCACCGCCAATCCGGGTGAAATTATCGTTGCTTTTGTCGATGACGAAGAAGCCACGCTGAAAAGGTTTCGCCGCAAAGGCGATTCCATTGCGCTGGAGGCTGCGAATCCGGCCTATGAAACGCGCATCTTCGGCCCCGACCGCGTCAAGATTCAGGGCAAGCTGGTTGGTTTGATTAGGCGTTATCACTGAACCTGTATGCCTGATGCCCGTCACCTTGTGAGCCAGTCCACTGCGTTGCGCTCAAAGGAACGGCTGCGCCAGTCATAGGAACGGTGCACCGTCCAGGGGCGGGTCGTCAGGCCAACGGCAGCGCGTACTGTCAGCGTCCGGGTTTCACTGTCTTCATGGACTTCCAATGCGCCGCTTTGCCTCAGCATCCGGCCCGTAATCAGCATGGCGCCTGAATAGCAGCGCTCCATGTTGATTTTTGCAGTGGTGATGACAATATCAGCCCTGTCGCATGCCGCCCCAAGATAAAGCAGATCCTCGACGATCATGACCCTATGGCCTGATCGCGTGTTTCCGTTGCAATAGGCGGATTTCACACAGGTTACAGCATTGCCGTTCCACGCGATCGCGGACAGATTCTCCTCCAGGCTGCGTTCTGCGTCCGGTGCGGGCAGAATTTCAGGTTTGATCTGCTCAGCACGCCGTAAAACACCCTGCCATTGTTGAAAGATGAATTTCGACGGCCGCCGCCGGTTCGTGGCCAATGCATTCTCGTGTACAAAAGCGACAAGCCTGCCATCTTCGGACACCACGAGTTCCGGTTCGCTTGGTCCACCGGAAAAAACGGGTGCAAGCAGGCCAGCCACCAGAAAGGCAGCGCCCGTCAGCCGAATAGATGTCTTCATCAATGCCAGGATAAGAAAACCAGTGACAAGGCTGGCAAATTGCAAACTCTGAACCCGACCGACAATCAGCACGCCACCCAGTCCCTGAACATATTTGGCGATTGCAATCACCCATTCCAACCCCTGCCCCATGACCACAAGAGGCCAATGCTCCAGCCCCAGCGGCATCGCCAGTAATGCCAGCAAACCCGCCGGCATCACGATGAATGTAACGATGGGCATGGCCGCCAGGTTTGCCAGCAGACCAAGTGATGCCACGCGGTGAAAATGATAGGTGGCAAAGGGCGCCGTGGCCAATCCGGCCACCAGTGAGGTCATGGCCAGACCAAAAAGGAACACCACAAGCAGGCGAACCAGGCCCGACGCCGGTGCATTGTTTGCCCCAAACCCTGAAGCTGCTGACCCGGCCTGCTGGTTCCCCAACAGGGTCCAATGTGCATAGGTGGCTATCAGCGCAACAGTCGCGGCAAAGGACATCTGAAAACCCGGCCCCATGACGGCAGACGGCGTCACCATGATGATGATGATTGCCGCCAGTGCAACATTGCGCATGGTCAATGCCGGTCGGTCGAGAATGACGGCAAAAAGCATGATTGCCAGCATGATCCAGGCACGTTGCGTTGATATGCTGGCACCGGAAATCAACAGATAGAAGGTGGCGACCAGCAAAGCCGCTGCAGCCGCAATTTTCTTGACAGGAAAAGCCTGGACCAGCGGTGGAAAGAAGCTGAAACACACCCGCAGAAAGAAAAACAGCGTGCCCGAGACAAGCGCCATGTGAAGCCCGGATATGGCAAGAACATGCGCCAGGCCGCTTTCGCGCAGCGCATCCACCGTCGCCGGGCTCATGGCGCGACGGTCGGCAACGGTCAGTGCACTGGCAAATCCTGCCGTGTCACCGGTCAGCACATTGCGTATGCGCCGGGTGATCTCTTCGCGGATCCGGGCAAGCTGCAGGCCAATATTCTGTGTCATTGAGGCCTGCTGCGCACCGTCCAGACGCAGCTCAGGTGGGCCGAGGAAAAATCCATAGGCCCCCAGTCCGTTGAAAAAGGCGTAAAACGCAAAATCATAGCTACCGGGAAGCGCCGGTCCTGAAGGTGGCTGCAGGCGCGCCAGTCCGGCGATCCCATCGCCAGGACGGATCGGCTGATGTTTGCTGCGTGTGATCAGACGAACACGCTGAGGCGGACGGCCTATTTTAGGCTCCGACGTTTGATGCAGATCAATGGTATAGCGCCAGAGCCCCCGGTAATCGATATCGCGGGCAATGACTGTTCCACGAATGCGTGTGGTAACATCGCTATCGAGCAAGACCGTATCGCGCCGGACTGTTTCCAGTTGCGCGGCAAGCATTGCGGCCAGAAATCCCCCGACAAACAGGGCTGCGACGCGCAGTCTTGGTTTTTCACCCAACAGCAAACAGGCGAACGCGCTTGCCATGAACAACAATGCGACAGGCAAAAGCATGATATCGCGGGTGGCGCTGAACCAGAAGGCTGCACCCAGTGCCATTGCGACGGGAAGCCATAAAACCGCCTGCCCCTGACGTTCCTCTGTCTGAAGAGCATTGATCAACCCTGAACCGAAGGACGCAACACCATGGCGAAACCCCGCCCTTTGCCCTGCATCATCGGTTCGCTTCAGCGCTGAGGCGTCGTCCGACCCATCATTCTGCGTTGCAGATGATGCGGACCGCCGCACTTGTGACTCTGTATCAACCAAGGAACCCATGTCCCGATAGAAGCCGCAAAGCCATCCTACACGGCACACAATCGATGGCAAACTGACCCCTTGCAGACGGCTGGGGTTCAGCATTGCCCTTGCGTGGGGCCAGTTCTGTGCTACATGGCGTCATCCATTGAAACTGCCACCTAAATTTGCCAATTCAACCGGCATGACCGACACTCAGATCAAGGAAGCTCGATGTCCGGAGACGTTGTTACCCGTTTTGCCCCCTCACCTACCGGTTACCTCCATATTGGCGGTGCACGAACAGCCCTGTTCAACTGGCTCTATGCCCGCCACCACGGCGGCAAGATGTTGCTGCGCATCGAGGACACGGACCGCAGCCGAAATTCCGAAGCGGCGGTTGAAGCCATTCTGGACGGCCTGAAATGGCTTGGACTGTCCTGGGATGGGGAGCCGATTTCGCAGCACGCAAGAGCCGAACGCCACCGCGAAGTGGCTGAAGAGCTGGTGCGGATGGGCAAGGCCTATTATTGTTATGCAACACCGGCAGAACTTGATGCCATGCGCGAACTGGCCCGCAACGAAGGCCGCCCGCCGCGCTATGATGGCCGCTGGCGCGACCGGGATCCCTCGGATGCTCCGCAGGGACAGAAACCGGCCATTCGCATCAAATCACCGGACGATGGTCACACCATTGTCAATGACAAGGTTCAAGGCACGATCAGTTTTCCCAATGCTGATCTGGATGACTTCATCATTCTGCGCTCCGATGGCAATCCCACCTATATGCATGCTGTCGTGGTCGACGACCATGACATGGGCGTGACGGACATCATCCGTGGCGATGATCACCTGACCAACGCGGCGCGGCAGATCATCATCTACCAGGCCATGGGATGGCCGGTTCCGAAAATGGCCCATGTGCCGCTGATTCACGGTGCGGACGGTGCCAAGCTTTCCAAGCGCCACGGCGCGTTGGGCGCCGAGGCCTACCGGGCAATGGGCTATCTTCCCGAAGCGCTGTGCAACTATCTTGCGCGCCTGGGCTGGAGCCATGGCGACGATGAAATCATGTCCATGGAGCAGATGATCGAATGGTTCGATACCGCCGACGTCAACAAGGGCGCGGCGCGTTTCGACATCAAAAAGCTGGAAGCCATCAATGGCCATTATATTCGCCACGCTGATGACGAGGCGCTTGCCAAGGCGCTGATTGCCATTCTTCCGGAGATGGAAGGTGGCGACTACTATTCAAAACGGCTGAACGATCGCAATCGGGCGCAATTGGTTGCCGCCATGCCAGGCCTGAAAGAACGCGCCAAAACGCTGCTTGAACTGGCCGATGGCGCCCGTTTTCTCTTTGCCGAACGTCCTTTGGAAAACGAACCGAAAGCAGAGAATATCCTGGCGGAGGGTGGTCGCGAGACCCTGAAAAAACTGCTGCCCGACCTGGAAGCGCTTGCTGACTGGACGCTGGAAGGTCTCGAAACCACGATTCGGGATTTTTCCGATCGCGAAGAATTGAAGCTGGGCAAAGTTGCCCAACCGCTGCGCGCTGCCCTGACCGGCAGAACCACTTCGCCCGGCGTTTTCGACGTGATTTTTGTCCTGGGCCGCGAAGAAGCACTGGGTCGCCTGCATGATCAGCTTGGCTGATTTACAGGTTCGCGTGCCCTGAATTGCGCAGCAATATCAGACGGTTTGGCAGGGTGATCATACACTTTTGCGCATTGGCTCTGGAAATACGCCAAAGGGTGATGTATTTATTGATCTGCTACCAGTTGCGTGTGTCTCAGGCGAACACGCGGCGACGGGCAGTCTGAGCGATCCAATCCGCTCAGACCCGTCACGGGGCAAAATTCGACTTACCGCAATTCACGCCCGTGAATTTCGGCAGGGCATACCTGTTCACCGGATGTTCCGGTGTACGGTGCGCTGCACAATTACATTTTGCATACCTTGGCAGCGGCGGAGAAATCGGCTAGCAACTGCGCACAGCATATCGACCGGACTTGAATTTTTTACTCAAGTCTTGTTTTGGACAGTATTTGAAGGGAACCAATATGACAGAATCAACGGCAAAGCTCTCAATCGACGGCAAGGACGTTGAATTGCAGGTACGCAGCGGATCGGTTGGCCCGGATGTTGTCGATATTGCCAGCCTGTACAAACAGACCGGCACCTTTACCTATGATCCCGGCTTCACCTCCACCGCCGCCTGCGAATCCGCCATCACCTATATCGACGGTGATGAGGGAATCCTTCTGCACCGCGGCTACCCGATCGACCAGCTTGCCGAACATGGCGATTTTCTGGAGATTTGCTATCTGCTGCTTTATGGCGAATTGCCAACCAAGACGCAGAAAGCCGATTTCGATTATCGCGTCACCCGCCACACGATGATCCATGAACAGATGTCGCGTTTTTTCACCGGCTTTCGCCGTGATGCGCATCCGATGGCCATCATGTGCGGTGTCGTCGGCGCACTGTCTGCCTTCTATCACGATTCCACCGATATCACCGATCCGCACCAGAGAATGGTCGCCAGCCTGCGCATGATTGCCAAAATGCCGACCATTGCGGCAATGGCCTTCAAATATCATATCGGACAGCCCTTCATCTATCCGAAGAACGATATGGATTACGCCTCCAACTTCCTGCACATGTGCTTTGCCGTGCCCTGCGAGGATTACAAGGTCAATCCCGTCCTCGCCCGTGCGATGGATCGCATCTTCATTCTGCATGCCGATCACGAGCAGAACGCCTCGACCTCAACAGTCCGTCTGGCCGGTTCATCAGGTGCCAACCCGTTTGCCTGTATTGCTGCTGGTATTGCCTGCCTTTGGGGACCGGCCCACGGCGGCGCCAATGAAGCAGCCTTGAACATGCTGTCGGAAATCGGTTCGGTTGAACGTATTCCTGAATTCATCGCCCGTGCCAAGGACAAGGACGATCCCTTCAGGTTGATGGGCTTTGGCCATCGGGTGTACAAGAATTACGACCCCCGCGCCAAGATCATGCAGAAGACGACCCACGAGGTGCTCAGCGAATTGGGCATCAAGGATGACCCGATGCTTGATGTGGCCATGGAACTGGAACGCATTGCGCTGACCGATGAGTATTTCATCGAGAAGAAACTTTACCCGAACATCGATTTCTATTCCGGCATCACGCTGAAAGCACTCGGATTTCCGACAACCATGTTCACTGTGCTTTTCGCACTGGCACGCACGGTTGGCTGGATTGCCCAGTGGAAAGAGATGATTGAAGATCCGCATCAGAAGATCGGTCGTCCTCGCCAGCTCTATACCGGTGAAACCGAGCGCGATTACGTGCCCATTTCAAGCCGCTCGTAGAACCGGCTGAACAGGATTTTCGGGGCAATGCATTGTCCCGGAACACATGATGACACCCCGGATCGCTATCGCGGTTCGGGGTTTTTCGTCACCCGTCAACGGACCGTGTGACAGCCCAATGGCGAAAAGGTCCGTTGCAAATAAGGTTCCTTGCCCGGCGTAAGTGTTCGGTAGCAGCCCCAGGGTGCATGGTTCAGCGCGCGCGACCCGACAAAAACCACATTGTGTCTGCATATGTCCGTATTACCAGCCCCGCAAACTCGCAAAAAGCGTTGTAATCTGGCAAACTCGTGGTGAAACGAATCACCCGGGGACAGGCGAGATGCTCCGTTGGCACATTGCCAAACCCCGCTAGAATTTAAGGCCCTTCACGCTCAATGGATGACAGCAACGATCTCTTTTCCAATCTTGGCGCGGCGCTGATACCGCCCAAACCGGTCAAGCGCACCCCGGCGCCGGAACAGCAAAAAACCACCAGCATCAAGCAGATCGTTGAACGCAATACCAACCCGGAGCGTACAACAAAGGCGCTGAAGACCGCAGCCGAAAGCGACTATTCTGCCGCGGACATCGAAGTTCTCGAAGGCCTTGAGCCGGTGCGTCGACGCCCCGGCATGTATATCGGCGGTACCGATGTGGGCGCGTTGCACCATCTGTTTGCCGAAGTCATCGACAATTCGATGGATGAAGCCGTCGCTGGGCATGCCAATTACATCGATGTTGAGCTCGATGCAGACGGCTATCTCAGCGTCACCGACAACGGCCGCGGCATACCGATCGATCCGCATCCAAAATTCAAGGACAAGTCGGCGCTCGAAGTCATCATGACGACCCTGCATGCGGGCGGCAAATTCGATTCCAATGTCTATGAGACATCCGGCGGTCTGCACGGCGTTGGCGTATCCGTTGTCAATGCTCTGTCCGACGATCTCATCGTCGAGGTGGCCCGCAATCGCCATCTCTACAGCCAGACATTTTCCCGCGGAATTCCACAAACCGGCCTGGTTGACCTGGGCACCGTGCAAAATCGGCGCGGCACCAAAATCCGTTTTCACCCGGACGCCGACATATTCGGCAAAGACGCCCGTTTCGAGCCGGCACGACTGTTCAAGATGGCCCGTTCCAAGGCCTACCTCTATGGTGGTGTCGAAATACGCTGGACATGCGACCCGTCCCATCTGGACGAAAAGGGCGACATTCCGGAAAAGGCAGTCTTTCATTTCCCCGGTGGCCTCAAGGATTATCTTGATGCCTCGATTGGTGGCGAGCACAAGGTCACCCGTGACATCTTTGCCGGTCGCACAGAAAAGACCGGCGGTCACGGCACCGTCGAATGGGCCGTCACCTGGTATACCGGCGACGCCTTCATCAACTCCTACTGCAACACGATCCCCACCGCCGATGGCGGAACCCATGAAGCCGGCTTTCGCCTGGCTCTGACACGCGGCCTCAAAGCCTATGCCGAACTGACAGGCAACAAACGTGCCTCGATCATCTCCACCGATGACGTGATGATATCCTCCGCCGCCATGCTGTCGGTGTTTGTTCGTGAACCGGAATTTGTCGGCCAGACAAAAGACAAATTGGCGACCGTCGAAGCGCAACGCATTGTCGAAAACGCCATCCGCGATCCGTTTGACCACTTTCTGGCCGCCTCACCACAAGAAACCGACAAGCTGCTCGAATGGGTGCTGGAGCGGGCCGATGACCGGGTCCGCAGACGCAAGGAAAAGGAAGTCAGCCGCAAGACTGCCGTGCGCAAGCTCAGGCTGCCAGGCAAGCTTTCAGACTGTTCGCAAAGCAGCGCTGCAGGCGCAGAACTGTTTATCGTCGAGGGTGATTCCGCTGGTGGCTCGGCCAAACAGGCACGCAACCGCGCCAATCAGGCGATCCTGCCTTTGCGCGGCAAAATTCTCAATGTCGCCAGTGCAGGCCGCGACAAACTGGGCGCCAACCAGCAGATCGCTGATCTTGTGCAGGCTCTGGGTTGCGGAACACGCGGTAAATACCGCGAAGAAGACCTGCGCTATGACCGCATCATCATCATGACCGATGCGGATGTCGATGGTGCCCATATTGCTGCATTGCTCATCACGTTTTTCTATCAGGAACTCCCCGAACTGGTGACCGGCGGTCACCTTTATCTGGCAGTCCCACCTTTGTACCGGATCACTCAGGGCGCCAAGACGCTATATGCCCGTGATGACGCGCATCGTGCCGAGCTTATGGAGAGCGAATTCAAGGGCAGAGGCAAAGTGGATATCGGTCGCTTCAAGGGCCTTGGCGAGATGCTGCCTGCGCAGCTCAAGGAAACGACCATGCATCCCGACAAGCGTACGCTGCTGCGGGTCGGCATTGATATCGCAATGGAGGATGAAACGCGCAAGGCTGTTGACAGTCTGATGGGCACGAAACCCGAGGCGCGCTTTCAGTTCATTCAGGAACGGGCAGAATTTGCCAAAGACCTCGATATCTGACAGGCATCCGGCGACCTGATCAGGCCGCCTCGAAAGTCATTGATGCCGCGAAATTCTTTGCCGCCTGACGACGGAAGTCGAGGTTCATTCTCTCGACCAGCATCAAAAGGTCGGCAACCAGATTCTGATCATGGCCCTGCGTCTGGGCCTGCGCATATTGCTCCATCAGTTGCTGGGTGATTTTCATGGCATCCGCACCGCCCTCCACCTGTGTCGCTCGCCGCCACAAAAGGGTCGCGCTGACAAACACCTCGCAAACGATACTGTCTATACCACCAGACTGGTAGAGCGAATGGATAGCATTGCGTCTGCCATCAACCAGCAATCCGCGCACCCGGCTTCCCGAAACGCCGCTGATGGATGCAATGGCGGATGCAAAAAAGTCGATATTGCCAACGCACAGCGTATGCATGAGAAATGCGGGCGTCAGCTTTCCTGCAAGCCGCAGATGCTCGACCAGCGCCGGTATGTCATCGCCTGCAATATTGCCGGCCAATTGCAGCGTTGCATGCTGACAGGCATCCTTGGTTACGGTTTTGATACGACTGTGCCCGACGATGCCGGCAACAAAACTCGATCCCGCCAGCGCCTCACCGACCTTCATGATCAATGCATGACGCACATCGCAGGGCAGATCGCTGCGTTCCAGCAGTCTTGAGCGTAATCCGGCGTCATCGCCAAACCGCTCGGTGATTCTGCGCAGAGTGATCCTGGCGACCCGGGCTGTCTCATTGTCCAGCATTTCTCCAATGGCCATTTGACCACCGACTTCCGCCAGCGCTGCACAAACCGCAGGGTTGAGATCCCGGCGCATGGCAATGGCCCTTTGAACGCCGGCCCGGCCATCCGCTGCCAGGTCAACCAGATCCTGTACGTTGAGAACCGGCGAGCAGCACACGACCAGCCCCGCCACATCCAGCTGATCACGAGCAAGACCATGAATGACTGAGCGTGGCGCCATGGCGCTGGTCGCAAGCGCCTCGGCCATTGCAAGCCGCACCAGTGGCGAAGGGTCATCCAGCAATATCGTCATGGCAGCTTCCGCTGCCTTTGCATCGTCACGCGACAGATCGGAGATAATGAAGGCCCGGGCCAGCGCATTGGCCGCTCGGGCACGGTCACGGGCTCCCGCAGTTTCAGACCATTGCAAAAATTTTCTGACGATCATCTGATGATTCCATGGATACTGTTTATGACAATGACCATAGAGGCAAAAGGTTTACGATCTATTCACCATGCCTGTTAACAGCTTGCAGCCAGCGCACCCGTCGCATAGTTTGCGCAAAAGGGGAGCATGCAATGCCAGGATTATATCTGCAGGAATTTTCACCGGGACAGGTCTTTCAACACCAGTTGCGCAGAACCATAACGGAAAGCGACAACATGTTGTTTTCCAACATGACATTGAACCCCCAGCCGCTGCATATCGACTTTGATTTTGCATCCCGGACGGAATGGGGCAAGCCATTGGTCAATTCACTGTTTACCCTTGGTCTGATGATCGGGATTTCAGTCAATGACACGACGATCGGCACGACAATCGCCAATCTGGGCATGACGGATGTCATCTTCCCGCACCCGATGTTTCACGGCGATACGTTCCATGTAGAAACCGAAGTGATTTCGGTGCGCGATTCGAAATCGAGGAACGACCGGGGTATTGTCGAATTCGAACACCGTGGTTTCAACCAGGACAATGTGCTTGTTGCCCGTTGCCGCCGCCAGGCCATGATGCGCAAAAAGGTTGAATAGACAATGAGATCCTATCTGTTCGTACCCGGCGATTCTGAGCGAAAACTGCACAAGTCGCTTTCCAGTGGCGCTGATTGCCTGCTGATCGACCTGGAAGATTCCGTATCTCTTTCGCAAAAGGACATCGCGCGCCAATTGACCCGTGATTTTGTCACGGAACATTCCGGGCAAAACCACAAAGCAGGCACGCCGCACATCATCGTGCGCGTCAACCCGCTTTCATCCGGGATGACAGATGATGATCTTGCAGCGGTGATTGCTGCGCGGCCCGGTGGCATTCTGCTGCCGAAATCAGAGCATGGTGCCGATGTCCAGCACCTCTCTGCTCTGATGGCCGTCCATGAGGCCGCAGCGGCGATCGGAGAAGGCGTTACGGATATTCATGCGCTCGTGACAGAAACGGCCAGGGGAACGCTGAACGCGGGCACCTATGACGATGTTTCCAAGCGCCTCAAGACGCTTTCCTGGGGTGGTGAGGATCTCTCCGCCGATATCGGCGTTGAAACCAATCGCACTGATGAAGGGCATTATACGGATCTGTTTCGATACGCCCGCACGGTAACCCTGCTGGGAGCCGCATCTGCCGGTCTTGAGGCCATTGACACTGTCTATGTCGATTTCAAGAACGTTGCCGGGCTTGAGCGGGAATGTCGCGCCGCCGTTCGCGACGGCTTCTCCGGAAAAATGGCCATTCACCCCTCTCAGGTCGAGATAATCAACCGGATATTCACGCCGACAGAGGCTGCCCTGCAACGGGCAAAAAGCATCATCAGCCTGTTTGAACAGGCGGGCGACGATGTCGGGGTTCTCAGTCTGGATGGTCAGATGATTGACCGTCCGCATCTCAAGCAGGCCCAACGACTATTGAACAGGGCCCGCGCCGCCGGTATTGGCTGACGTGTCAGCCTTGCGCTTTGCTATCGGGGTCCTTCCACAGCGGACGAACCATTTCAAAGGTTTGTGAGCCATCGCTGTAGTCACGATAACCAAGTCTGGCCAAGGGTGCTGCCTTGGCCATGTCAATCCTGCCATCCACGACGACCTGCGGATCGATATGAATGCCGACGACCTGACCGATGACAACAATATCGCCTGATTTGAAGCCGGGGAGCGTCTTGGGGGTAAAAATGTCCACAACCTTGCATTCCAGCGCTGCAAAGGCCTGCCTGACATAAGGCGCTGCAATGAGCCTGCCCGGTGCGGCCTCCAGACCGGCAAAATCGAACTCACTGACATCGGGCGGCGCATTGACCGAACTCAGATTCATTTTTTCAGCAAGAGACCGGCTTGCCAGACTCGCTGAAAACGCGCCACTTGCCTCAGCATTTGTAACGCTGTCCTTGCGCGTATTGGAGGAAAACATCACCAGCTTCGGGTTGTCGCCGATCGCATTGAAAAATGAATAGGGTGCAAGATTATAAGTTCCGTCCTGTGCGACGGTCCCAATCCAGCCAATCGGTCGCGGCGAAACAATCGCCTTGAAGGGATCGTGCGCGAGACCATGTTTGTTGGTGTCGGTTTCATAGAACATTCAATTTGGCTCCGTTTCGTCCCAACAGTGTGTAGTCCCCACAAGGCAAGGCCGAAGAATGCACGTGCTGGACGGTTGAAAACACTATTCAACCCAGGTGGTGATGTCATCAAGATCGGGACGGGGTCGGTCGGTCGCCTGCATTGTTGGCGTTCCGATATAGACAAAGCCTGCCACCCGCTCACCCGCGTTGACACCCAGCAAACCAAGCGCCTGCTGGTCATAGGTGATCCATTCGGTCAGCCAATTGGCCGCAAACCCGAGGGCATTGGCCGCCATGAAAAGGTTGAGGCACACCGCACCGGCGGACAAGATCTGTTCCCATTCGGGAATTTTGGGATGTGATCCGGCCGTACTGACAACGGCGATGACCGTCGGCGCGCGCAGGAACCTGACCTTTTCCTGTTGCAACCGTTCCTCAGGCATGTCCGGATCATTGCGCAATGCGATCTGCGTCAGTTGCTCGGCGATGCGTTGACGAGCATCGCTGCTGTAGACGATAAAGCGCCAGGGCGCGAGTTTGCCATGATCTGGTACCCGTGACGCCATTTGCAGCATCTTTTGAATGGTCTGTCTGTCCGGTCCCGGTTCAGACAATGCATTGGCCGGGATCGAGCGCCGCCCCTCCAGATAGGCTTTCAAAACGTGATTCATTGCAATACCCTCGTTCTAAATGAAATTTGGCCTTGAATTTGCCATTTGCATCCGGTTCAACCGGGTAACAGGTACAAGTGGAAAATCCATGATCCTTCTGAGTCGAAAAATTACACCCCTGGCAGCTGCGCTGACAGCCGTTTTTGCGCTGTGGACACATTCGTCCGGTTCTCTGGCACAGGATACGACGAATTCCAACATCATCCTGCCACTCAATCTGCCTGGCCTGACGCAATTTGCGCCGACACAGGACACAACAGCCTTCAGCCCACCCACCCGAAAATTGCGCAATGTCGAGTTGAACGCCCAGCTTGCTGAAGATTCACAGCCGCTGGAACACGGCCTCACATGGCGCGTTTACAATCCCATTCCGGACAATGAGGGCAAGTTGCCCATCCTTGCCACATCCGAGGGTGGTAAAGCCCATTTTGAATTTGAACCGGGCGAATATTTCGTTCACGTGGCTTTCGGCCTTGCCGGCGTGACCCGAAAACTGACCGTCCCGGCAGACGAGCCACTCGACAAACAGAGTTTCATACTAAACGCCGGTGGCCTGATGCTGAATGCCGTGTCGGGAAATGATGTGCGCATTGCCCCGTCAAAACTGCGCTTTTCCATTTATGCCAGCGAACGTGACGAAAATGATGACAGGCAAATGGTGGTCTCCGAAGTCAAACCCAATCAGATCGTGCGCCTCAACGAGGGCACCTATCACGTCATCTCCGAATATGGTGACGTCAACGCCGTCATTCGTTCTGACATCAATGTCACGGCTGGCAAATTGACCGAAGCAACCATTCTGCATCGGGCAGCCCAGATAACGCTCAAACTGGTTTCCGAAGCCGGTGGTGAGGCCATTGCCGACACAGCCTGGTCCATCACCAATTCAGCCGGTGATCTGATCAATGAGAGTGTCGGGGCCTTTCCATCCATGGTTTTGGCAGAAGGTGACTATACGGCCATCGCCCGCCACAAGGAAAAATTGCTGCGACGCGATTTCAATATTGTTTCCGGACGCAATTTTGACGTGGAAGTCTTGCTGCAATAGACATCCGCAATTGAAAACGCCGCCCGGTTTTGAACAGGGCGGCGCTTTAAAGTCTAATGCTTAAGGACGAAACCCTCAGTCATTGCGACGAAGATCAGGCGGTGTCGCCTCGTCAGTCAGGGCCAGAACCGCTTCATCCAGGGTCATTGAAACCTGATCACGGCTTCCCAGTCGGCGCATATTGACGCTGCGCTCTTCGGCTTCGCGCATGCCACATACGAGAATGACCGGCACCTTGGCCACGGAATGTTCCCTGACCTTGTAGTTGATCTTCTCGTTACGCAGATCCGTCTGGACATGCATCCCGGCCTTCTTCAGGATTTTGGCGACTTCCGTGGCGTAGTCATTGGCGCCCGAGGTAATCGTCGCCACGACAACCTGAACAGGGGCGATCCACAGGGGCAGATTGCCGGCATAGTTCTCGATCAGAATGCCGAGGAAGCGCTCCATCGAGCCGCAAATGGCGCGGTGGATCATCACCGGTTGTTTCTTTTCCGAATCGCTGTCGATGTAGAAAGCACCAAAACGCTCCGGCAGATTGAAATCCACCTGTGTCGTTCCGCATTGCCATTCGCGCCCGATCGCATCGCGCAACGTATATTCGAACTTGGGACCGTAAAAGGCACCCTCACCCGGCAGAATGTCGGTTTTGATCCGGCCTTCCGATTGCGCTTCAATGATCTCGAGCACATCCGACATGACGGCTTCGGCGCGATCCCACAGTGCATCGTCACCCACCCGTTTTTCCGGACGTGTCGACAATTTGACGGTGATTTCGTCAAAACCGAAATCCGCATAGGTCGTCAAAATCAGATCATTGATCCGCAAACATTCGGCAGCCATCTGTTCATCGGTACAGAACACATGCGCATCATCCTGAGTAAAACCGCGCACGCGCATCAATCCATGCAGGGCTCCGGAAGGTTCATAGCGATGCACTGCACCGAATTCCGCCATCTTTACAGGTAGTTCGCGGTAACTTTTGAGGCCATGCTTGAATATCTGTATGTGCCCGGGACAATTCATCGGCTTGATCGCGAATACCCGATCATCCTCTGTCTGGGTGACATACATGTTTTCCCGGTACCACTCCCAATGCCCCGAGGTTTCCCACATGGCCTTGTCGAGTATCTGCGGTGCATTCACTTCCTCATAGCCATGCTCGTCAAGCCGCCGACGCATATAGTTGACCAGCGTCTGGAACATCCGCCAGCCTTTGGCGTGCCAGAAGACGACGCCTGGACCTTCTTCCTGGAAATGGAAAAGATCCATCTCGCGGCCAAGACGGCGATGGTCGCGCTTTTCGGCTTCCGCCAGCATATGCAGATAACCATCCAGCTGTGCCTGATCTGTCCACGCAGTGCCGTAAATGCGCGTCAGCATCGGATTGTTCGAATCGCCACGCCAATAGGCACCGGCCACCTTCATCAGTTTGAAAGCGTTGCCGATTTGCCCGGTTGAAGCCATATGCGGCCCACGGCACATGTCGAACCAGTCTCCCTGATGGTAGATCTTGACATCATCACCTTCAGGAATGGCATCGAGCAGCTCGATCTTGTAGTCCTCGCCCATCTGGGCAAAGGCCTCCCTGGCCTTTTCACGTGACCAGACCTGGCGCGTGAAGGGCTTGTTGCGCGCAATGATTTCACGCATCTTCTTCTCGATGCGCGGAAGATCTTCAGGTGTAAAAGGTTCATCCTTGGCGAAATCGTAATAAAAACCATTCTCGATGACCGGCCCGATGGTCACCTGGGTGCCTGGAAAAAGCTCCTGAACTGCCTCGGCCATCACATGGGCCGCATCATGACGGATCAGTTCGAGCGCACGCGGATCATCGCGCGTCAGAATTTCCACAGTGCCATTGGTCACCGGTTCAGACAAATCACGCAGCTCATTGTCAATGACAATGGCGACGGCTTTCTTCGCCAATGATTTGGATATGCTCTCCGCTACGTCGCGACCACTGGTTTCAGCGGCATATTCGCGGCTCGAGCCATCAGGAAATTTCAGGGATACACTATCAGCCAATGGTTTTACTCCTGTCCAGTCCCGCCTACGGTTGCGGGTGGTTGATCTTGGTTATGGGCGCCCAACAGACAAAGGCTCAGGTGATCCGGCATGGGCCGAGACATTCAAGTCTGTTGTGTTGGACGGCGCGGGCCTTTTAGCGTGTGAAAGCGCCCAATGCAACGTTCACATGGTGCGTCATCATGTCGATTGGAAATAACGCCACGGCAGATACCAGTGCATGCGCATGGTCTGTCTTTGCGGAACCGGATCAAATCCATGCGTTCCACCGGGCCCGCACCGGATTACCCGAAAAAATGTCATCCAGCCTCCTGCCCACAATCCGTGCCGGGCAATGGCCTCGTAACCATATTCGGAACAGGTTGGCAAATGCCGACAGGAATTGCCGATAAAGCCCGAAAGCGTCAACTGATAGGCTCTGATGACGAGCATCCCGAAAAGTCTGCCCGGTGTTTTGCGGAACGGACCGTTGTAGTTGCGCCCCTGTGGGACCTTTTTGGGCGCTTCCCGATGGGCCTTGTTTTTACTGCACATTGTGCGACTCAGGCCGCCGCGCCGGCCGCACGACGTTCTTCTATCTGGTTGATGGCATCGACCACCGCGTCGAAGGTCAGCAAGGTAGAGGCATGACGGGCCTTGTAGTCCCGCACCGGCTCCAGAAACTTCAGATCGGTAAAACGACCCGTCGGCGCTGGTCCGTTCTCCTTGAGCATCGCGATCATCTGCTCGCGAACAGCACGCAATTCTCCGATGGAAGCACCGATGATATGGCTTGCCATGATGGAAGACGAAGCCTGTCCCAAGGCGCAGGCTTTGACTTCATGGGCAAAATCGCTGACCCGGTCACCGTCAAGTTTCAGCCATATTGTGACGGTTGACCCACAAAGTTTGGAATGGGCGCGGGCACTGGCATCCGCATCATCCAATGTCCCGATAAGGGGAATATTCCCTGCAAATTCAAGGATTTTGGCATTGTAGACGTCGTCAATCATTCACCGGCCCCGGTCAATCAGTGTGCTCACAAACCAGCAAAATTTAAATACGACATGCAGACGTCGCCATTTTGTTGGCAATTATCTCTTCTATACCCTATTTTGTTATCAGGTAACACCATTGCAAGTGGTCACTTGCCGCAATGATGAGGAAACCGTGCCCTTTGGGCCCCGGAACCTTGCCAAAGAACCCGTACCCGGTTAGTTCCGTGTTTCGGCCATTGGCGGATGGTCCGAATGATTAAAGCTGCACGCGTGCAGCCGCGGAGAAACAGATTATGGACGCCATTTTAAAGAATTTCCGAAATGGAATAGCCGATGGCAAGAGCCATGGCGACGATACCAGCAATGAAAATCTGGCAACACCGCGCCCTTCTGAAGAAGAGGCCAGAGCAGCGGTTGAACTGCTGCTGCGGTGGATCGGCGATGACCCGGCCCGTGAGGGGCTGCGCGATACGCCAGCGCGCGTCGCCAAGGCATACCACGATCTTTTTTCCGGATATGACCAATCTGCCGAGAAAATCCTTGGCCGGACCTTCGAGGAAGTGTCCGGCTATGATGATCTGGTGCTGGTCAAGGATATACCTTTCTATTCCCACTGCGAGCATCACATGGTGCCGATTGTCGGCAAGGCGCATGTCGGATACCTGCCGAATGGCAAGGTCCTCGGCCTGTCCAAGATAGCCCGCGTCGTTGATATTTTCGGTCGCCGTCTGCAAACCCAGGAAGCACTGACGGCGCAGATCGCCAATGCCATTGATACGACATTGAAACCACGCGGCGTAGCGGTGATGATTGAGGCCGAACACATGTGCATGGTCATGCGCGGTGTGCAGAAACTGGGATCGACCACATTGACATCGACCTTCACCGGTGAATTCAAGACAATCCCTGAAGAACAGGCGCGCTTCATTTCGATGCTGCGCATGCGCAACTGATACGATGACCAGGGACCTGGATCTGTCAAACCCGTTTGAACCGGCACCACAGGATCATGTGGCACTGGAGGAATCATCGGTTCTGACCCCGCGCTTTGATGCAAACGGACTGGTGACGGCCGTTGTGACCGATGCCGGTGACGGCACATTGCTGATGGTCGCTCACATGAACAGCGAGGCGCTGGCGTTGACGCTGTCGACCGGCATTGCGCATTATTACAGTCGCTCACGCGCCGCCCTTTGGAAAAAGGGAGAAACGTCCGGCAACGTGCAAACCGTGCACGAAGTGCGCACCGATTGCGATCAGGATGCGATCTGGCTGAAAGTCCATGTGGCCGGGCATGATGCAACCTGTCACACCGGTCGCAGGAGTTGTTTTTACCGCCGTATCGAACTGCAGAATGGAAAGGCGCGCCTCGTCACGGATGAAGATGCGCCCCGGTTCGATCCGTCAACCGTGTACTGACGAGCGCAATTTTCAACGCTGCTTCAAGACCCCATTGTTTGGGCAGGCAGCAACGTTGGACTGCTGAAACATTGCCCCCTGCAATTCATGATAAATTATAGGCTGCATGGCAAAAATGCATTGCTTGAAGCAAGTCAAGGGCCCTAAATATCTGGTCACTGTACTTGATTATGATTTGATGTTTTTGCCACCGCTACCCAGGAGATGACGGCCGTGTTGCTCAAAACCCCGCAAACGAAAATTGCTCTTGCCCTGGGTGGTGGTGCAGCACGCGGATGGTCTCATATTGGTGTGCTGCGTGCACTCGATGAGGACGGCATCGAGATTGGGATGATTGCCGGAACCTCGATTGGTGCGCTGGTTGGCGGCTGTTATCTGGCCGGCAAGCTGGATGAACTGGAAGATTTTGCCCGCAGTCTGACCATGCGCCGCATGGTCGGCTTTCTCGATTTTGTCATCGGTGGTGGCGGTCTGCTGGGTGGCATGCGCCTGAGCAAACGCATGCGCGAGCACCTGTCCGACATCCAGATTGAAGACCTTGATCGTCCCTTCACGGCTGTCGCAACGGAAATTTCCACGGGCCATGAAGTCTGGATCCATAGCGGATCACTCAGCACTGCAATCCATGCGTCCTATGCCCTGCCCGGCATATTCCAGCCGGTTGATTGTAACGGCAGGACATTGGTGGATGGCGCGCTCGTCAATCCGGTCCCGGTATCGGTCTGCCGTGCCCATGAGGCGCCGCTGGTCATTGCCGTCAATCTTCACTACGACCTTTATGGACGCTCTGCAGTGGTCAAACACTCGGCGTCGAAAAAACCCCATGACCCGACCGCACAATCTGTTCCCGATCCGAATGATCGGACAACCCGTCTTGGTGTTGCCAATGTGATGGTGGAGGCTTTCAATATCATTCAGGACAGGATTTCCCGGGCACGGCTTGCAGGTGATCCACCCGATTTGCTTCTCATGCCGCGCCTGTCGGATATCGGCCTGTCCGAATTTCACCGGGCCAGCGAAGCCATCGACCGGGGATATGAAGAGACGAAATCGAAGCTCAGTGAGATCCGAAGGCTTCGTGAGGTTTTGCTCTAAAAAGCAAACAGCCCGACCAAAAGAGCGGCTTCTGCGACCAACACGCCCACGATGATGCGCTGTCCGAATATCAGGAATGCAATGAACCCCACCAGGGTTGCTGCAATGCGCAGCCCCATCGGCGTCGCCGCCAGAGCGCCTGATGGAAACAGGATCAGCCGTGACACGACAGCGGCAACCAGCGCCGTTGCAACGGCCCGCACCCAGATCAAAACGACTGAATCCTCGGCAATGCGGTTTCCCAGAAGAACGCCCAGCCAGCGCCAGATATCTGTTGCCAGCCAGCCAGCGACTGCAATGAAAACAAAGGGCCACAGCGTTTCGATGGTCACGCGCAGATCCTCGGGCAACACTCACACATGACAAAGCAATAGAGGGTCATGGAGCCACCTTGTCCTTTCGCCACTTGTTGATCAGCCTTTCCAGCCCGAAGGCGATTGTTCCACCGACAAGACCTGCATAGAGCAGTCCCAAATCGGCACTGAAAGAATGAAAGACGGGGCCCAGAACAAGACCGACAATCAGCGCCAGATAGACTTCCAGACTGCGCGCCGATGACCAGATGGAGGTCAGAAAATAGATCGGCGTAAGGAAAAACAGAGCGCCGACAAGCAGCGCCGGCAGATAACTGACAACGCTGTATAAAGTCGCGACCAAAACGATATTGGCGCTGGTCAGGGTCAATGCAAATCCGGCAAAGAAGGCCAGCCGGCCTTCCCGCGGCACGAGGTGAAGCCGTTCCATGGTGAAAACCCAGGCCGTCACCGCGACGAAATGTGACAACACAAGCAACAGCCAGGTCGGGGTGGATTTCGTCCGGATTTCAGGAACAAACGCCGCGACCATGGGCATCAGCCGCATGGATGACAATGTGACGGCAATCGCGGCAGCAGGCAGTGAAGCGCCCGCCAGCATGGCGCCGACAAGCACCAATTGAGCCGGCAGCGCCCAGACAATGGCGGTCATGAAGACTGTTTGAGACAGGGGAATGCCCGATTCATAGGCAAAACCGCAAAACCCGACGAAGGCGCCCATCAAAACAAGCGCCGGGGCCGAAATGATGCCACGCATTCCCTTAAAGAACCATGGCCACTGCCTGAAGGATGAGACTTCCATGCAGCCTTGTTAGTTCGGTTCTAGAAAAGTGTGAAGTCTTTTGCGTCTGTGGATGCGAAAAGAAAGAGCTTCAACGCACACAATCAAATGATCCGGTCTCTGAGGATTCCGCGACCGGCACCGAGCCATGGCGTCTAAAACAGGCACCGGAAATTTCAAATAGCGACCGCCCTGATCATGGGCGATCGCTACATTCTATGGATAACAGCCTATTTGCGCGGTACCTTTGGCACGGCGCTGCCGCGTTTCTTGGCAACGGGCGCTTCTGTAGCGGGCTTCCCGTTGTCTTTTCCACCGTCAGATTGCGGATCTGCCGCCGGCTTTTCCGCAGCAGCCACTTTGGCCTTCGCCCGGGAGACAGGCGCCTTGCGCTTGGCCGCCGGTGCCTTTTTGCGCGGTCTTGGCTGGGGTTTGTCCGGCAAGGCCTCAAGCTTCAGGCTATCCTGGCCATCAGCATTCTTTTCGACGGTGACTTTGACAGTGCCACCCTTTTTCAGTTTGCCGAACAGCACTTCATCAGCGAGCTGCTTCTTGATGTGCTCTTGAATAACCCGCCCCAAAGGACGCGCACCCATTCGTTCATCATAGCCCTTTTCGGCCAGCCAGGAGATCGCCTGTTTGGACAGATCGAAGGTGACGCCGCGTTCTGCCAATTGTGCCTCAAGCTGCATGACAAATTTCTGCACCACCTGATGGATGACCGGCGTCGGCAGCGAACCGAAGGCGATGATTGCATCAAGCCGGTTGCGGAATTCCGGTGTGAACATGCGATTGATCGCCTCGACGTCATCGCCCTCACGTTTTGTGGATCCGAATCCAATGGCATTCTTGGCCATATCGGAAGCTCCGGCATTGGTTGTCATGATCAAAATGACATTGCGGAAATCAATCTGCTTGCCATTGTGATCTGTCAGTTTGCCGTGATCCATCACCTGCAGCAGAATATTGAAAAGGTCCGGGTGGGCCTTTTCGATTTCGTCGAGCAGCAATACGCAATGGGGATGCTGGTCGACACCATCGGTCAGCAATCCGCCCTGATCAAAGCCGACATATCCGGGAGGCGCACCGAGCAGGCGCGATACCGTATGGCGCTCCATATATTCCGACATGTCGAAACGCAGCAGTTCAACGCCCAGAGAACTGGCCAATTGGCGGGCGACTTCGGTTTTACCAACCCCCGTCGGGCCGGAGAAAAGATAGCTGCCGATCGGTTTGTCGGGCTCGCGCAATCCGGCCCGTGCAAGCTTGATCGCCGAGGTCAGGGCTTCGATGGCCTGATCCTGCCCGTAAACAACCGACTTCAGTTGCTTGCTGAGATTGGCAAGAACCTGCTTGTCATCTTTGGATACGGTCTTGGCCGGAATACGGGCCATCGTTGCGATGGTGGCCTCGATTTCCTTTTCGGTGATTGTCTTGCGACGCTTGCTTTCTTCCAGCAACATCTGTGAGGCGCCTGTCTCATCAATCACGTCAATGGCCTTGTCAGGCAATTTGCGATCACTGATGTAGCGTGCCGACAATTCCACAGCCGAGGTAATGGCCTGATCGCTGTATTTGACCTTGTGATAATCCTCGTAATAGGGCTTGAGCCCTGTCAGAATTTTCACCGCATCATCGATGCTCGGCTCATTGACATCAATCTTCTGGAACCGGCGCACGAGTGCCCGATCTTTCTCGAAAAACTGCCTGTATTCCTTGTAGGTCGTGGAACCAATACACCGTATGGCACCTGACGAGAGAGCGGGTTTCAAAAGGTTCGACGCATCCATGGCACCGCCGGATGTCGCCCCTGCCCCGATAACCGTATGGATCTCATCAATGAAAAGAACGGAGCCGGGCAGCTCCTCCAGTTCTTTCACGACCTGTTTGAGCCGTTCTTCAAAATCACCCCGATAACGCGTACCGGCAAGCAGAGAGCCCATATCAAGCGAATAGATTGTTGCGTCCAGAAGCACCTCCGGCACGTCGCCCTTGACGATACGACGCGCCAGGCCTTCCGCAATCGCGGTTTTTCCGACACCCGGATCGCCGACGTAGAGCGGATTGTTCTTCGTGCGTCGGCAAAGAATCTGAATGGTACGGTTGACCTCCTGCTCGCGTCCGATGAGCGGATCAACCTTGCCGTCCCTTGCCTTCTGATTCAGATCGACACAATAGGCACTCAATGCATCCTGATTTTTTGGCTTGCTGCCTTCATCACTCTCGGAGGGCGTTGAAGGCCCATCGGTTTCCGGCTCTTCGGCGCCACGCACCGGCCTGTTTTCCGAAACGCCGGGGCGCTTGGAAATACCGTGAGAAATGAAGTTTACGGCATCATAGCGGGTCATTTCCTGTTCCTGCAGGAAATAGGCCGCATGACTTTCCCGCTCGGCGAAAATGGCCACCAGCACATTGGCTCCGGTCACTTCATCGCGACCTGATGACTGTACATGGATGACCGCACGCTGAATGACGCGCTGAAAACCGGATGTGGGTTTCGAATCTTCGTCGTAACCCGTGACAAGGTTGTGCAACTCATTGTCGATATATTCGGTTACTGTTGTGCGCAAACCATCCAGATTGACTCCGCAGGCACGCATGACGGCAGCTGCATCGGCGTCATCCATCAGCGACAGCAACAAATGTTCCAGAGTTGCATACTCATGATGACGATCATTGGCCAAAGTCAGGGCCTGGTGCAGCGCTTTCTCCAGGCTGTTAGAAAATGTCGGCACGATTATATCCTCATTTCTTTTCCATCACGCACTGCAATGGGTGCTGATTTTGCCGCGCAAAATCCATTACCTGCGTAACTTTGGTTTCAGCCACTTCATATGTAAAGACCCCACATTCACCAACACCGTGATTGTGAACATGCAGCATGATCTGCGTTGCCGCGTCTCGGTCTTTCTGGAAAAACTTCTCCAGAATATGAATGACAAACTCCATCGGCGTATAGTCGTCGTTCAATAGCAACACGCGATAAAGACTTGGCTTTTTCAGTTGCTTCTGAGTGCGTGTGATGATGGAGACGCCATTGCCTCTGCCGCCACCTTCACCTTCATCGTCGCCGTCCTTGCCTGCCCGTATAGGCTTCACTGCCATTATGTCTCTTGTCCTGTGCCCGCGGGACCACATTCGCATTCGAAGCAATCCCATTCGATTTTCACTCTACCCTAATCTAATATTTATTTGAGCGATTTTAAGCCCCCATCTGTGGCTCTCCACCAGTTCTGTTCATTCTACTGTAAATAGGGGGCAATTTTTTGCTGAACAGGGTGTGTAACGGCATTAACCGATTTGAAAGAAAAACAGATAGCACATCTGAAAAACAAAAACCCGACCGCTGTGAGCCGCCGGGTTTCGAATGCAAATGATGTGGAATGTCTTCAATCAAACGACGTGAAGCAAATGGCTCCCGGTCGTCAGATCAAATGAACAGTTTCAGGCGGTGGTTTTTCCAGCGTCTGCAACAAGCGCCGCAACGGCCTTGGGCATTGCTGCCTCATATGGCTTGATAGCGGTCTGGGTCACGTCGCTGTACATCTCACCCATTTTGGTTGCCTGTGAGACGAAACCCTCATAGCTGGATTTTGCGTATTCGCTCTGAATTTCAAGCGCCTTTTCCACTGATTTGGCAGAAAAAAGCTGTTCCAGAACCGATGCATTGTCTTCATAGGACTTTTTGGAATACTCAGTTGCCTCGGTTGCCATTGCCTGCAAACCCTTGGCCAGATCGGTGTAACTCTTGAGCATATTCTCCATGGCATCCTTGCCCTGTTTGTTCGCATCATCAAAGGAAAACATCATGATATCCTGTCATTGGAGTGGAAATAGACATGCTTTTAATGATCGGGAACACGCCCTGATCTGCAACCCACATATTATATGCACCGCAACATAATGTCAAATATTTTGTGCAGCGCAACAAATGCAGATGGCCATCAACTTGACGTATTTGAAAGATCTGCGAAACTTTTTGGAAACCATAAACGGATTGGTAACGCTGTTTGGGTAGTCTGCTGGAAAGCCCGTAACCTCTCATGAATTGGCCGGCAAAAAATCGTCTGCGTAGTGTTTAAAGATTGGACAGGTATAGTGTATCCAGTTTCGTCAGGTCCCAGCCTTTTGTCTTGCAAGACAAGCCTTTATGGCGCTTTCAAATATGTAATCGCGGTCGCGTTGTTGTTATCAGCCATGGCTGTCGGTGCCACCGCAAACCCCAAATATGCCGGCATCGTCATCGACGCCAAAACAGGTAAAACCCTTTACGCAAACAGTGCTGATTCGTTGCGCTATCCAGCGTCGCTGACCAAAATGATGACTCTCTACATGGTTTTTGAAGCACTCGATAACGGCAGTCTGTCAAAAAAAACCCGCATATCCATTTCCAGAAACGCAGCCAATGAGCAACCGTCCAAAATCGGACTTCGCCCGGGGCAGACAATCTCCGTTGAGCAGGGCATATATGCTCTGGTGACGAAATCTGCCAATGACGTTGCGACTGCATTGGGAGAGCATATCGGTGGATCGGAAAGCGGTTTTGCCCGCAAGATGACTGCCAAGGCACGGGCGCTCGGCATGAAAAGCACGACGTTTCGCAATGCCCACGGCCTTCCCAATTCAAGCCAGAAGACAACAGCGCGGGATATGGCGCGGCTGGGTTTGGCGCTGCGCGAACATTTCCCACATTATTACAGCTATTTTTCAACCCGCTCTTTCAAATATGGCAAAGCCAGATATGGAAATCACAACCGGTTGCTTGGCGTGGTCAAGGGTGTTGACGGTATCAAGACCGGCTATACCCGCGCCTCAGGCTTCAACCTGGTAAGTTCCGTCCGAGCCGATGGCCGCAGTATCGTTGCCGTCGTCATGGGCGGGAAAACCGGTTCCAGCCGCAACGAGCAAATGAAGAAGCTGATTGCCACCTACCTGCCGAAAGCCTCGCGCACCGGACGTGGAGACTTGATCGCACAGGCACCGGCAGCAACACGGATTGCCTTGCCGAAAATTGGACCGATCCCGAATTTCCGGGACTTCAGTGAGGTTCGCGTGGCGCTTGCCTATGCAAATCCAGAAAAGACTGCTGTTTTCCCCATCCCCCTGGATCGTCCGGTTATCGGCAGAAATGCTCTGATCGACAGCCTCAAGAAGCAGCGCGCAGTGGTCGCACCAGCGCCCCGCCCCAATACGCGTGACAATGCAGATACCAGCCTGACGGTCAACGATGCGATCGATCCGGTGGTAACCGCGAGTACAGGCCTTCCTTCAGGCTGGGTCGTGCAAATTGGTGCTGCAGCAACCCGCGAAGGTGCGGAGAAACTATTGGCAGAAGCGAAATCCAAGGCGGGTGGCATGATCAATGATGCTCAGGCATTCACGGCCATCACATCAAGCAACGGAGAACAGTTGCACCGTGCACGGTTTGCCGGCTTCTCCGGAAAATCTCATGCCTGGAAAGCATGTAAAGTACTGAAGAAAAGCGGATATGGCTGCTGGGCAACCCAACAGTGAATCCAACCAAGGACTTCAGAGGTGAATCAAACGAACCACCTCGCCCTCGAGTTTGTATAAGTGTATTGAGGAAGAGCTAATGACCACGCAGCAGAATATCTTTGGCCTGGTTAATACGGGCAGCCAAAAAGACCGAGCCCCCAGTGTCGGGATGCATACGCTTCATCAGGCGGCGATGCGCATCGCGGATCTCCGCCTCGGTAGCACCAGCCGAAAGACCAAGGATCTCGTAAGCTTCCTGCTTACTCATGGTGCCCGAAGCTGGCGCAGCACCCAACCCGTCGCCCGTGTGCGCATCAAAGTCGTCTCTCCAAGTGGGTATACGCCTGTCAAGATACGTCTCTAGCACCTGAACACTTTCCGGGTCGCTGTGCAGTTCGGCGTGCAGCGACAGGAGTTCCATTTCATCCATGGTATTGAGTTCGCGACCGTCGAACTGACCGGCAAGCACCAGGCCATTGATCTCACCGGTATCCAGGTCCAGTTCCATTTCCAGCGCAGCCGTTCTGACATGTGAGGTCTGATTACTGCTGCGGCTGGCCCTCGAACTGGCCCGTGCACGTCCAAAAAGCGCAGCAGCGAGGCCGAACAGAGCAAACGATATGCCGCCGCGCCCGACAAGCATAAAGATGATTCCGGCACCGGCGAGCACTGCGGGCACGAGATAGCGTAAAACAGCGGCCACCCGCCGTGCATCCATCCGCACAAACAATGCCGCCAGAATGGCCAGCACGAAACCAACCAGAACAATATAAAATATAATTAGCACGATCAGCTGCCCTTTCCACCAGGAAGCTGCTCCAGCAGCATCTGGGACGCGTGACTCTTGTCATTTTGTAGTGCGCGCAGACCACCGGATGCGTAAACAGCCACAGCCCGCAGCAGATTGACCAAAGCGCTGGCCGCATTGCTGTCCAATCTCAGGTAGGCGCCACCCGATAGTCGTGCAATCTCGCGAAAACTTGTTTGCGCGGCCGGATCTCCGCCTTCCTGGAACATGAAGCAGGGTACCCGCCGCATACCAAGTTCACCGGCCAACTGGCACAATCTGTCAACGTCTTCTTCCATGGCATCGCCAATAAAAACCAGAGCACTGACAGGCTTGCGCTTGGACTCATCACGGGCATGTTTGAGGACCTTGGCAATCTGTGTCTGTCCGCCACGGCAATCTATGCGCAACATCAGGTCGCGCAATTGTCTGGTATCGTTAACCCAGCGAGAGGCCTGACATTCTCCAAAACCTCGAAAATACACCAGTTGCACATTCAGGCTTCCCACACGGCCCACGGCATTGAACATCTCGCTTTGCAGACCACAGGCCGCATCCCAGGTCGGTTGACGACTCATTGTTGCATCCAGCGCAAAGATCAACCGTCCGCTGTCCGAACCGGCGGCGACGCTGACGGAACGGGCTGCATTGAGAAACGCCGCAACATCCTTCTTTGATGATTGCGCAGAGCTGCTCTTGGCAACCGTACCGGAGCCACGACTCCTTGTGATGTCCGACTTTGCCATGGAAAACTCCCTTCCATCACTTTGGCACAACTTCAGTTTCAACATACCAGTAACGTGAATCTAGTGCTTGCGCAGGCCAATTTGTACCAGTCGCCCGAAATGAGATAGCGGGCGAACGCCAAAACCCGAGAATTTGAACCAATCGCGACGATTCTCGCGACCTTACAGCAGTCCGAGATCCGCCAGTTCTCTGCGCAAATCAGGGGGCAGAGAAAATATACCGCTTTTACGTGACGTCACGTCAGCGGGCGCATCACTTGAGGTCAGATAACGCCAACCCTGAAATGCCCTGCGTGGTTGCCATTCCGTAAGGATCAATCGGGGTTCCATAACGATTTTGCATCGGGAAATGCCGGTCGCGTCGGTGAAAGGCCGAATCTCCACAATGAGCTGACGTACCTGGACATTGCCCTTGATGACCCAGTACAAAGAACCGCCATCCAGCAACTCGTCGACCCGCTTTGGCACCATGCGCGTTGTATGGAAACAGATCGCTTCCACACCGCGACTTTTCTTGTCAGCCAGACTGAAATCCATGGATGCTTGAAGGCTTTCGACCGCATCGACACCAACACATAATTTTACCAGATTAAGGGTCATGACACCGGGGTAAAGGGTTCGTTGTCTGCGTCAAGCTTATTCCTCGTGATGTCCACAAGTCGCTGCAACAGAACCGATGACAATGTCTTAAGGTATGGCCACAAGTTCAGCCGCAGGGTGCCAGGTTCGGCAGGCGATCCAGCCCTCATCAACAGGCAACAACATTGACCGCCAGCCCACCCGTGCTTGTTTCCTTGTAACGCTCATTCATGTCCAGACCGGTCTGTCGCATGGTTTCAACGCAAGCATCCAGAGGAACGAAGTGTTTGCCGTCGCCCTTGAGTGCCAGCGATGCTGCTGTAACCGCTTTGACAGCACCCAGCGCATTTCGTTCTATGCAGGGCACCTGCACAAGGCCGGCAACCGGGTCACAGGTCATGCCAAGATGATGTTCCAAAGCAATTTCAGCCGCATTTTCAATTTGTTCCGGCGTGCCGCCCATGACGGCAGCCAAACCGGCCGCGGCCATGGCTGATGCCGAACCCACCTCCCCCTGACAGCCGACTTCGGCGCCTGATATGGAGGCGTTCTGCTTGATGATACCGCCAATGGCAGCGGCCGTCAGCAGGAACGCGTGTATGCCCTCCCGGTCCGCACCGTCTTGAAAGCGGGTGTAATAGCGCAGGGTCGCCGGTATGACGCCCGCGGCGCCATTGGTCGGCGCCGTAACGATGCGTCCACCGGATGCATTCTCCTCATTGACCGCCATGGCATAGACACACAGCCAGTCATTTGCCAGCAAGGGATTGATCTTGTTCTGCTTCCACTCTTCCTGCAGCCGGTCGTGAATGGCACGCGCACGGCGGCGGACCTTGAGGCCACCAGGCAGAATGCCTTCACGCGACAGCCCATTGTCCATGCACTGAAGCATCGTAGCCCATATCCTGTCCAACCCCTCGTCCAGCGACGCATTTGATTGGTGCATTTGTTCATTGGCGCGCTTCATGTCGGCAATCGACAATCCTGATTGACTGGCCATTTGCAACATTTCTTCGGCATTTTTGAAGGGATGGGGCACGTCAGGCGTTTGCACCGCATGCTGTTGGTCGTTCAATGTCTCTAGCTCCATATCCGAGACCACGAAGCCGCCGCCAATGGAATAATAGATCCGGCGCAGCAACAGGCGATCATCGGCATCATAGGCGCTGAATGTCATGCCATTGGCATGACCGGGCAAAGGGTTCTTCCTGTCAAAAATCAGGTCGACGTCGGGATCAAACACATAGGTCGGATGCTCAACAGGCTGAACCGTCTTTGACCTTTCGACAGAGGCGATAATATCGTCCATTCGCGTTGTATCGACTGTTTCCGGGTCAAACCCCATCAGTCCCAGAACGATGGCCCGCCCCGTGCCATGACCAACGCCGGTAAAGGCAAGAGAGCCATGCAGGCTGACCTCAAGACGGTCGATGCGATACCCGGTGGGTTTCGGCCATGCGCCATGCAGAATTTCATTGAGAAACCGGCCGGCGGCCACCATCGGCCCCATGGTGTGGGAACTTGATGGGCCAATGCCAATCTTGAAGACGTCAAAAACGGAAAGAAACATCGTATTGGTCATCCATATGCAACAGATTGCTATGGCAGTGTAGACCCGCTGATATTCAATTTGCACCGTTGAACCGACATAAAGCATGGCGGCTGCGACAGGGTTGATCAACCGGCAGCGTTAACAGCGAACCTGTTCAAATGCCGCCCTGCATCTGTTCAAAAAAAAACAGCGCACGAAACACGCACGCTGTTTTAAAATTCTTGTTTTGTAAATCCGGCTCAGATCCCACCAAAGAGATAGATCAATGCCAGTAAGCCCACAAAACCAATCACCGTACGGGCAGTTACGCCCCAACAGGACTTTTGGACTGTTTCTTCCATTTTGGCTCCGAGTGATGCTTGAACAAATCCACATGCGCTTGTTGCTCGCTATATGGAGGCCGCCTTGTAACGGATCGTTAATTCCTTCGCAACCGCAATATATGACCTTTTCATGACACAGGGCAGCGATCGGACCCTCTCTCGAGCTTTTTCAACCACTTACCACAGATCATTATAGACAAGATTTGTGCACAATTCCGCCTGAATTGAATTTTGCAGGCATAGGAACAGTCCTTTTGGTCTTTTCCGACTCAGCAAGGCATGACACATATGGGCATGAGTGAACTGGATATCATTGCCGCCGGCATCTGTTTGACAATCTGGTGCGTATTTTCCCTGATCGCCGATCGGGAATTTTCCGCATTGCCACCAAATCTTTCCCAGATCATGAATATTCACAGAGCCCGTTGGCTTGAGAACTGCCTGCGCCGTGATTTGAAAATGATCGACACCAGCATCATGACAGGACTGCAACAGGGAACAGGCTTTTTTGCATCGACGACTTTACTCGCCATTGGCGGCTGTTTCGCTCTGCTCGGCGCGACCGATCAGGTCCTTGGTGTCCTCTCCGGCCTTTCCTTTGATGTCCCCGCCGAACGGGAAGCCTTCGAATTGAAGGTTGCCGGATTGATTGTGATTTTCGCCTACTCATTCTTCAAGTTCGGCTGGGCCTACCGGCTTTTCAATTATTGCCTGATACTTGTTGGCGCAATACCCATGGTTGAAGACATCTCCCGACAGCCCGGGGAAGCCCATCTTGCTGTCCAAAGAGCCGTCACCATCAACATCATCGCCGGAAAACACTTCAATGCCGGTTTTCGCGGCATTTTCATCTCGTTGAGCTATATTGGCTGGTTTATCGGGCCGATCGTGCTTTTGTGCACAACATTGCTTGTGCTCACTGTTCTCATACGAAGGCAATATTTTTCATCAGCGCGCGAGGCCGTGCTCAAAGGTATCGACATCTGATCCAGAGGCGCCCTGAAACGGGTCATTTGTTTGTGGATCGCAAGATTCCTTGACAGCCGAACGCGCCCGCGCCACTGCCAATCATGGCCATTGGTCCCTGGACAGGTCAGACAACGACGGATTTAAAAGGTAACCAGGTGACAAGAATTCAACGCGCAACCATTCCTGATCTGATTCTGGTAGCGCTGGCTGCGCTGGTCTGGGCCTCGGGGTTCATCGCCATCAAAGTGGCGGTTCCCGAAACCAACGCCTATTGGCTGGCTGCCATGCGCGTCACGACCGGACTTCTAGTTCTGCTTCCCTATGCCCTTTGGAAAGGCATCCTCCTGCCCAACTCCACACGCATGTGGATTCTGGTCCTTGGCATGTCTCTGGTAAATGTCGTGCTGCCCTTTATTTTGATCTCATGGGCGGAACTGTCGATTGATGCCGGCGTCACGGCATTGCTGATGGGTACAGGGCCGTTTCTTGCCCTGATCGGCAGCCATATATTTACGACTGATGACAAGCTGACCGGAACCAAGTTTCTCGGCGTGGTTCTGGGATTCACCGGTGTGCTGACGATCGTTGGATTCGATGTCCTTTATGGACTTGGCAGAGCCAACCTGATGGCGCAAGCCGCCTGCTTTCTTGGTTCCCTGTGCTATGCGACAGCCGGGCTTCTCGTCAGGAAAATTGAATTGCCACCCGGCCGTCTGGCATTTCTGGCCCTGGCGCTTTCAACGATCATGTTGATTCCCATCGCCTTCTTGCATGATGGGCCACCACCTACGGATATCTCCCAAAATGCGGTGCTCGCAATACTTTATCTGGGTGTTTTCCCGACCGGCTTTGCCTATCTGCTGCGTTTCCACCTGATCCGGAAAATTGGCTATTCGACCTTTGCCATGGGTCTCAACCTGATACCGGTATTCGGGGTTGGTCTGGGGGTCTGGTTGCTCGATGAACCCCTTTCCTGGCGTATCCTTGCCGCTTTGATCTTTGTTGTCTGCGGCCTGTATATTGCCCAGATCAAGCGCGGCGATTCCCCGACGGAGGCTGATACACATGAGTGACCTGCCAAAGCCCGGTAAACGCCCACCGCGCATTGCGGCGATCGACGTTGCCAGAGGCGCCGCCCTGCTTGCAATGGCCATCTACCATTTTGCCTGGGACCTGGAGTTTTTTGGCTATGTTCCGGCAGCGATGACAGCGGAAGGCGGCTGGAAGCTGTTTGCCCGCTCGATTGCCGGCAGCTTCCTGTTTCTGGTGGGAGTCAGCCTCGTTCTGGCGCATGGCAAGTCGATTCGCTGGAATGGCTTTGCCAAACGTCTGGCCATGGTGGCAGGCGCCGCCCTGGCCATCACGGCTGCGAGTTGGTGGTTCACGCCGGACAATTACATCTTCTTTGGCATTCTGCACAGCATTGTGGTTTCCAGTCTCCTTGGATTGCTCTTCCTGAGGCTCCCGCCCCTTTTGACCCTGGCCATCGGCCTGGCAATCATTCTTTCCAGACCCTATCTGCTCAATCCGATATTCAATCACGATTTCCTCTTGTGGTTGGGACTGTCGACAGTGCCCGCGCATTCCAATGATTTTGTTCCGCTTTTTCCCTGGTTTGGACCGGTTCTCCTGGGCATCGCAACAGGAAAATTGGGTGTGCAATTCGATCTGATTGACAGGCTTGCGTCACTTTATCGCGGCACAGATATCGTCGGCAGGACTCTTTCACTGGCTGGCCGCCACAGTCTTGCCGTTTACTTGATTCATCAACCCGTACTCATTGGAATCGTCTATCTGGCCAGCCTGATCATACCGGCGCCACCGTCCGATCCCATTGCAGAATTTTCTCGCAGTTGCGTGCGCACTTGCGTAAAGGAAAATGAGGAAAATTTTTGCAGCAGATTCTGCCGATGCACCTTGAATGAACTGGTCGACAGAGATCTTCTCGGGACACTGATGAAACAGGGTCAATCGGGAAAACCGGTCGAAGGCGTTCAGGAAATTGTGCAGTCGTGTACCGTATCGTCGCTGCCGCGTGTTGATTGACTGTGCACTGTATCTTGGTGTCAGGCCACGCGCATTGAAGGAAAATGAAATCGAATGAACGCATACAAGGCAAAACCCAACGACTGGCCCTGGCCGCCCATCATCGCAGGCGCTGCCATCCTTCTGTCCATCCTGGCAGGCATGCTGATAAGGCTTGAACTTCCCGGAACGGCACTTGCCAGATTTGCCGGCAGTCTGCTGATCATTTCGGCCATCAGCCTGGACATCTGGTCGATGATGACATTGCACGCATCACAAACAACCATCCTGCCCAATCGAAAATCGTCCCATCTGGTGACAACGGGGCCTTTCGGCTACAGCCGCAACCCCATTTATGCCGGCAATGCCATGCTGCTGTTTGGTCTCGGGTTGCTGACCACGAATGGCTGGTTCGCCGTTTTTGCCGTAGGCGCCATGATCGGCACCCATGTGTTGGCCATCCGTCGCGAGGAACTGCATCTTCTGGCTATTTTCGGCGCCGAATACGAAGCCTATTGTAACCGCGTAAGGCGTTGGGTTTAGAGCGCTTCAGCAACGCAGTTCAATCAACTGCCGACACGCAGTTCGGCAAGACGGGCCAGGCACGCTTCGTCGACATGATCGAGTTCGGACAGCGTGTCTTCAATGTCCTGACGCTTCTGATTGAGCTGCTTGCGCTTTTCGGCAACGCGCGTCATCATCAGTTGCAACTGACCCAGCTCGCCTGGAGGGCCCTTGTAGATTTCGATGATCTCGCGGATTTCATTGATGGTGAATCCCAGCCGCCGGCCGCGCAGAATTTCCTTTATCAGGTGACGGTCAGCCGATCGGAATAGGCGGGTGCGTCCACGCCGTTCCGGATGGATAAGACCTTCGTCCTCATAAAAACGCAAGGTGCGTGTGGAAACGCCGAATTCACGGGTTAATTCGGTAATTGTAAAATATTTATGCACGTCGCTTCCCGCCGATTCATTCGCAAGCGACACTGACTTTCTTTTACGTAAAAGTCAATTTTTTGAATGTGCCATCAGGCAGGCAACATTGATTTTATATCATCGGCGTCTTTGTCACAACGCCACCCCGATCAATCCGAACCACCAGCCGGCAAGGCCGAGAAACGCAAAGAATCCGACAATATCCGTGACTGTCGTCACAAAAACCGCCGAAGCGATGGCCGGATCAACACCCAGTTTATCAAGCAGAAGCGGCAGCAATATTCCGGCCATGCCGGCAGCCAGCATATTGATGATCATCGCCAATCCGATCACCAGCCCCAACTCGCCACTGCCAAACCAGGCAAATGTCAAAACAGCAACAAATCCGGCAAACACAATGCCATTGAGCAGGCCGACAATGACTTCACGGCGGATGACCCGTCCGGCGTTATAGATATCGATATCCTTGGTCGCCAGGGCGCGCACCGTAACCGTCAGGGTCTGCGTACCGGCATTGCCCCCCATCGAAGCGACGATGGGCATCAGCACCGCAAGGGCGACCATCTGCTCGATCGTGGCATCGAACAATCCAATGACTGCGGACGCCATGATTGCAGTCACCAGATTGACAAGCAGCCATGGAAAACGCGATCGAACGGTCGAAACCACATCGTCTGACAATTCTTCATCGCCGACACCACCCAGACGTTTGATGTCTTCATCGGCTTCTTCCTGAATGACATCGACCACATCATCAATTGTCAGAACACCGACCAGGCGGTCATTTTCGTCAACAACAGCAGCGGACAGAAGGTCATATTGCCCTATCAGCTGCGCTGCTTCTTCCTGATCCATATCGACAGATATCTGCCTTTTTGTATCATGCATGATGCTTTCAATTTTCGTCTCCCGACTGCTGCGCAAAATGCGGTCAAGGTCAACGGCGCCAAGCAACTTGAAAGTCGGATCTATGACAAAAATTTGCGCAAAGGAATCAGGAAGGTCTTCATCCTCACGCATATAGTCGATCGTCTGGCCAATGCTCCAGAAAGGCGGCACGGCGACAAATTCGGTCTGCATGCGCCGACCAGCTGTTTCCTCTGGATAGTCCAGCGACCGACGCAGACGAATACGCTCGGTAAAAGGAAGTTTAGCCAGAATTTCCTTCTGGTCTTCCTCGTCCAGGTCCTCAAGGATGTAGACGGCGTCATCGGAATTGAGATCACCAAGACCTTCGGCAATCTTGTCGTTGGGCAGATCTTCAAAAATTTCGAGACGAATGGCCTCATCGACTTCGGTCAGCGCGGAAAAATCAAAGTCATCACCGACAAGACTGATCAGGGCATTTCTCTGCTCGGACTGCAGTGACTCAATCAGATCGCCAAGTTCGGATTGGTGAAGCGTGGATACCTGCTCTTTCAGAAAGAGAATATCACGATCCGCAATGGCGGCACCGATACGGGCCAGATAATCGCCACGGATGACCCCTTCGTCATCATATAATTCCTGACCGCCGTGTGCTGTGTCCCCGACTGCCGAATAATCGTTGTGATCTGTCATTTTATCCGAATCCGAAACGCTGCACTCCGATGGCTGCAACCTTAGAGCAAGTCACACTCAAGCTAAATCATTTGATTCAAGAAACGTGCCGGAATCCCTTGATTCCGGCAGTTTTTCACACCGCCAAGAGCCTGAGGAAGATCCATCTGATTACCATGACAAATATGGCAGATGCAGGACGCTCAATCTGATTGCAGCAAAATACGTCCAAACAGATCCCGATCGACATTGCCACCGGACAGAACCACGACGATTGTTTTACCGGCAAATTGCGCGCTTTGCTGCCTTGCCGCGGCAAAGCCAACCGAACCACCCGGTTCGACCACAAGTTTCATTCGCTCGAAAAGCTGGATCATGGCGTCTTTGACCTCACGATCAGAGACCGCAAAGCCACCGGCGACAAGGCGCCTGATGATCTCGATGGTGATGATCCCCGGCTGTGGCGTGACGATGGAATCGCAAATGGTTCGGACGGTCACATCCGCCATTTCTCTTTTGTCAGAAACGATTGACCGTATGACGTCATCATAGCCCTGCGGCTCACCGCACCAGATTTTCGCATCGGGCAATGTTGCAGCAAGACCAAGCGCCAGACCGGACAGAAGACCACCGCCACCCACCGGGCAGAAGATCGCGTCGACCTCAATGCCCATCTGTGCGGTCTGTTGCGCAATCTCCAACCCAATCGTGCCCTGCCCCGATATAACGTCAATGTCGTCAAACGGCGGCACAAGCACCGAGCCGCTCTCCTCCACCAGACGTTGCGCGATCGCAGCCCTGTCCTCACCGTTGCGTTCATACAGAACGATCTGCGCTCCATAGCCCCGTGTGTTGTCTATTTTGATCTGCGGTGCGTCGCTCGGCATGATGATGGTTGCTTTCGCACCAAGCAGACCGGCCGCTGCAGCAACGCCCTGTGCGTGATTGCCGGACGAATAGGCAACGACACCGTTTTTCCGGGCATCCTCGGCAAATCTGGACAATTTCGTGTAGGCACCGCGAAACTTGAATGAGCCGGTTAGCTGCAGGCATTCCGCCTTGAACAGACACCGCAATCCGAGGGCATCATTGATCTGCCAGGATTCCAGCAATGGTGTTTTGACCGCCAAACCATCCAGACGATGGGCGGCATCTTCTATCAGGTCAATATTGATCGGAAGGTCCATGTTTTCATCCCACCAGATGTTTTAAAAAGCGAAACCGGGACTGCAAGGTCAGGCTTGTGCAGCCTCGGCTACAAGATGAAGAAGCACGGCATCTGCCGTGGAGGGGCTGCAAGCCATCGGAAGATCATAGACAATTGCCAGACGCGTCAATGCTTTTACGTCCACGTCATGGGGCATCGGAGACAGGGGATCAACAAAAAATATCAGCGCATCCAGAGCACCCTCGGCAATCAGGGCGCCGATCTGCTGGTCTCCCCCCAAAGGACCGCTCTTGACGGAACGAACCGACAAATGCGGATGGGCCTTGCTGATGCGTTGCCCCGTTGTTCCAGTTGCCACAATCGTCATATTTTCAAGATGATCGACATGTCTGCCAACCCAGGCGACCAAAAGGTCCTTGCGCGCATCATGCGCGATCAATGCCAGTCTGTTTTTCAGCATCATGTTTACCCTTGCAGAATGATCGGCTGAGCCCGAGATGGAAAAAATTTGCCCCCTATTCACGGCGATCAAACATCATAACAATGACAAGTCGTTCGACAGGGGCTATGAGCCATGGCCATGGCAAATATCTTGCCTACAATCAAATCAGTCCAATGTCGCCAGGAAGCCCAAAGTGAGCCAGTCAACCGTTCCAGACGCTCCGCAGTTCACCATGTTCATCAATGCCAGTCCCGTTGCCGTCTATTCGGTGCTGGCGGACATTGAACATCGACCACAAATACTCAGGTCTGTGAAACTGACCAGAACACTGACGCCACTGCCAGTCGGCAAGGGCACACTCTTTGTGGAGCAAAATGTCTCGATTTTCCAGAGTTTCCAACAACAATTCCACATTGGTGCATTTTCTCCACCGGATAGAATTGAATTGACCCGCAAAAAAATGGGGTACCAGCTGCGCGCAGATATCAAGCTGCGTCAGGATAACGACGGGACGCGTCTCACGACGACGGTGACGTCTCCAAATTCAGGCTGTGCGGGATGGTTTGCCCGATGGTTCGCGCGGCACTGGGCCGGCGAACTTGAACAGCAATTGAACGATATCAAGCGCTATGTGGAACCGCGCGCCAATCCGGCATGGCAGGCGAGCTTGCGGCCCAAAAACCAAAAGAGCGCTTCATGATCAAATGTTACCATTTGATCATGAAGCGCTCTTAGTGCAGTTCAGGATTCTGCGCGAACCACGGCGCCACCACGGTCGGCCAGGGTCTGCAGGTCAGCCGGTTTCAGTTCCACCGATTCGCCACACCCGCAGGCGGATGTCTGGTTCGGATTGTTGAATACGAAACCGGACCGCAACGTCGTCGTTTCGAAATCCATTTCCGTGCCGAGTAGAAACAGCACGGCTTCGGGTGCCACATAGACACGGGCACCATCTTTTTCGACCATATCATCCTTGCTGTCGGAATCGCTCACCAGATCAACGGTATACTCCATACCGGCGCAACCGCCCTTCTTGATACCAATGCGCAAACCAACGGCCGGCTCCTTTGAAGCAGCGACGAGATTTTTGACACGATCAGCAGCTTTGTCCGTCAATGTCATGACTTCAAATCGGCCCATCTTCAATCTCCTTGGTGCCCTCGGGCAGTTACCATATCAGCAAAGCAACGTTCGATGATTATGCCATATACTTCCATATAACATAATGGTCGCAATTCAGATTTCAATCAGTACCAGCCCACTGCGATTTGCGCTTCTTCAGACATGCGGTCCGGTGTCCAGGGCGGATCAAAGGTCATATTGATCTCCACGCCGGAGATACCCTCGACCGTATTGACCGCATTTTCCACCCAACCGGGCATTTCGCCTGCAACGGGGCAGCCCGGCGCAGTCAGGGTCATGTCGATCTTGACGCTGCGATCATCCTCGATATCAATCTTGTAAATCAGACCGAGTTCGTAGATATCTGCCGGTATTTCAGGATCATAGACCGTTTTCACAGCAGCAATAATGTCGTCGGTCAAGCGCGCAAGTTCATCGCGCGGTATGGTCGTCGCTGAAAAGGTGGCCGGTTGCGAAGTTTCGCCTGTGTTCACTTCATCGTTCATTGAACTCATCCCGATTGTCGCTGTTTCGTCAGGCAAAAAACGCCCGTGCCTTCAACAGCGCATTGTAAAGTGCGTCAACTTCCGCACGTGTATTATACATGCCAAATGAGGCACGACATGTCGATGTCACACCAAAACGCTTGAGCAGAGGCTGCGCGCAATGGGTGCCCGCACGCACAGCCACCCCTGAACGATCAATGACCATTGAAATATCATGCGCGTGAATGCCTTCGATCTCAAAGGACACAATCGCGCCCTTGCCCGGTGCATCACCGAATATGCGCAGCGAATTGATCTGACGAAGCCTCTCATGTGCATAGGCGCATAAGTCAGCCTCATGAGCGGCGATCGCTTCTCTGCCCACACTGTTCATATAGTCAATCGCAACGCCCAATCCAATGGCCTGAACGATGGGCGGAGTACCGGCTTCGAAACGGTGCGGCGGCGCATTATAGCTGACCGTATCTTCGCTGACGTCGAGGATCATCTCACCGCCACCCTGAAACGGCCGCATTTTCTCCAGCATGTCCTTCTTGCCATAGAGAACACCGATACCCGTCGGGCCATAGAGCTTGTGTCCGGTAAAAACATACCAATCACAATCAATATCGCGCACATCAACGTGCGTGTGCACGGCGGCCTGACTGCCGTCGATCAAGACAGGAATGCCGCGTGCCCGGGCAATGCGACAGATTTCCTTGACAGGCACGACCGTGCCCAGCACATTGGACATATGGGTAATGGCAATGAGCTTGGTACGATCGCTCAATTGCGCTTCAAAATCGGCCAGGTGGAAAACACCCTGCTCGTCTACGGGAACCCATTTCAACTTGGCGCCCTGGCGTTTTCTGATGAAATGCCACGGCACGATATTGGAGTGATGCTCCATGAGACTGACGACAATTTCGTCCCCCTCACCGATTTCCGGCATACCATAGCCATAGGCCACCGTATTGATCGCCTCGGTCGCTGATTTGGTAAAGACGATTTCGTCTACCGAACCGGCATTGATAAAGCCCCGCACCTTTTCACGGGCAGCCTCATAGGCATCTGTGGCAGCATTCGACATGAAATGCAGACCGCGATGCACATTGGCGTAGCCGGTCTCATAGGTATGCGAAACCGCGTCAATCACCGCCTGCGGCTTTTGAGCCGATGCGCCATTGTCGAGGTAGACGAGCGGTTTGCCATAGACCTGCTGGGCAAGAATCGGAAAATCCTTGCGGATAGCGTCCACGTCATAGGGGCGAAGCTGCCCAGCGGTTGCCTGTGACGAATCAGCCATGATTGTTCAGCCATGTTTCAAACTGTTTTTCCAGCGCTTCGATCAGGACCTCATTGTCGAGTTCTTCAACAACTTCGACAATAAAGGCCTTAACCAGCAAACTGCGGGCCCGTTTTTCGCCTATACCGCGTGCTTTCAGATAGAAAAGCTGATTTTTATCGATATCCGTAACCGTGGCACCATGACCACATTGCACATCATCGGCAAAAATCTCCAGTTCCGGTTTGGCGGAAAAATCGCAAAAATCAGACAGCAACAGCGTGTTGCAGGCCATCTTTGCATCCGTTTTTTGTGCAATCTGAGCCACTTTGATCTGGCCCTGGAATACGCCCTTTGCGCGGTCCAGCACAACGTTGCGGAATATCTGGCCCGAAACACAATTGGGCACGATATGTTCAAGCGTCATCGTCACATCCGTATGGCTCTCGTCGCCCAACAGATTGACGCCGCGCAGGGTCAGTTCAGATCCTTCGCCACGTGCCACAATGTGAATTTCCTGACGGACAAGTTTTCCACCGGCATTGGCAACAAAAAGCAGCAGTTTGGCGTCAGCGCCAAGCCGAATGTTGATCTGCCCCAGGTGCGTGTCGGAGGCACCCTGCTCCTGATTGATGACCCAGACAACATCGGCACCTTCGCCAACATCGAGATCCGTGATCGACGAGACCAGGGCCTCATCATCTGAACAGAACGCATGCCGCTCGACAAACAGGCCCTTCACGCCTTTGCCGATCGCTACGGGAAACCGCGTATGGGCCTGACCACCATTATGCAGAACCTGTATTTCCAGCGGATTGTCCAGAACGACATCGTCTTCAACCTGCAGCTTTATTCCGTCGGTAACAAAGGCGCCGTTGACCCGACCGATCAGATCGTCGCTGTTTCGAAGAGCCATATGATCTGCGGCTGAACCGTCAGAAAGATCGTTGCGATAGGATGTAGCGCTCACGCCAGGCAGGTCGGCAATATTGCCTGTATGCCCATCCACGACCGACATGACATTTGAACCGGCAATCAGACTGTCCAGCGGTTCAACATCGGTCACCTTGCCGTTGGAAGGAACCGTTTTCAGCAGATTTCTGAGATCCGTATAATGCCAGGATTCAACCCGGCGCGTCGGCAGGCCATTTTGTTTGATATCTTCGATATAGCCATCACGGATGGTCAATATGCCACCGTCACCGGGCAGATTGCCAACATTTTCAACAAAGCTGTCGACCAGCAATTGTTCAGCGGCAGTGATCGGCTTTTTGCTCTGCATATTCATCACAAAACCTTTTTACCCCGGCCGTTTTCAGGCGGCATTCTTGATGACATTTGCATAACCGTCGTTCTCAAGCTCGAGAGCCAATTGCCGATCACCCGACTTGATGACCTGACCCTTGTAGAGAACATGCACGCTGTCAGGGACAATATACTCCAGCAGGCGCTGGTAGTGCGTAATGACAATGAATGACCGGTCGGGAGACCGCAAAGCATTGACGCCGTCAGCGACGATTTTCAGCGCGTCGATGTCCAGACCTGAATCGGTTTCGTCCAGAACGCACAATTTTGGTTCAAGCAGCGACATCTGCAAAATCTCTGCGCGCTTCTTTTCACCGCCCGAAAACCCGACATTCAATGGTCGTTTCAACATGGCCATGTCAATTTGAAGATTGGCAGCAGCAGCCTTGACCCGGCGGATGAAGTCCGGCGTTGTCAGCTCATCTTCACCGCGCGCCTTGCGTTGCTCATTCATCGCTACTTTCAGAAACTGCATGGTGGCGACACCCGGAATTTCGACCGGATACTGGAATGCCAGAAACAGACCGGCAGCAGCCCGTTCAGCCGTATCCATGCCCAGAATGCTCTGACCGTCGTAGAGGATATCACCCTCTGTGACTTCATAGTCGCTGCGCCCGGTCAGAATGTACGAAAGCGTCGATTTCCCCGATCCGTTCGGGCCCATGATTGCCGCGACTTCACCGTTCTCGACGGTCAGGTTCAGCCCGCGAATGATCTCTGTGCCGTCTTCGGCGATGCGCGCATGCAGATTTCTAATTTCAAGCATATCGGTCTGTCCAAATTCTTTGATGATCCATAGGCAATGCAGGCTTTGTCATCTCAAGCGCTGCCCTATGCAATCCATTCCTGTCTTCATTTCGCTCACCCGCGCCATCAGTCATTGCTGTTGCCTGACAGGGCGGTAAAAGTCGGGATTTATCCAACACTGCCTTCAAGGCTGATGCCGATGAGCTTTTGCGCCTCAACGGCAAATTCCATTGGCAATTCCTGAATCACTTCCTTGACGAAACCGTTCACAATCAGGGCAATTGCCTCTTCTTCAGGAATTCCCCGCTGCATGCAGTAAAACAAGTGATCCTCGGAAATTTTCGACGTCGTGGCTTCGTGTTCGAACTGTGCCGTCGAATTTTTTGCTTCGATGTAGGGCACGGTATGCGCGCCACAATTATTGCCAATGAGAAGCGAGTCACATTGCGTGAAATTACGCGCACCGGTGGCGCGACGATGCGCCGAGACCTGACCACGATAGGTATTGTTGGAATGACCTGCCGAAATGCCCTTGGAGATGATACGGCTGGACGTGTTCTTGCCCAGATGAATCATCTTCGTGCCACTATCGATCTGCTGGCGCCCGTTTGATACGGCAATGGAATAGAATTCGCCGCGCGAATTGTCGCCACGCAGAATGCACGATGGATATTTCCAGGTAATCGCCGAGCCCGTTTCAACCTGGGTCCAGGAAATTTTGGAATTGTCACCGCGGCAATCGCCCCGTTTGGTCACGAAATTGTAGATACCGCCCTTGCCGTCCTTGTCGCCCGGATACCAGTTCTGAACCGTGGAATATTTTATCTCCGCATCATCAAGTGCGATGAGTTCGACCACGGCGGCATGCAACTGGTTTTCATCGCGCTGCGGTGCTGTGCATCCCTCGAGATAGGAAACATAGCCGCCCTCTTCACAGATGATCAAGGTGCGCTCAAACTGTCCCGTATCCTTTTCGTTGATACGGAAATAGGTCGACAATTCCATCGGGCAGCGAACGCCTTTGGGAATATAGACGAAGGAACCATCGGTAAACACGGCACAGTTCAGCGCCGAATAATAATTGTCCGACACGGGAACGACGGTCGCAAGATATTTGCGTACCAGCTCGGGATATTCCTGAATGGCTTCCGAAATGGCCATGAAAATGACGCCGGCCTTCGCCAGTTCAGCCTTGAAAGTCGTGACAACGGATACCGAGTCAAACACCGCATCAACAGCAACTTTCGATTGCTGGACGCCGGCCAGTATTTCCTGCTCGCGCAGCGGAATACCCAGCTTGGCATAGGTCGCCAGAAGCTCCGGATCAACCTCATCGAGGGTCATCGGTCCGGTCTGGCTTTTGGGCGCCGCATAATAGACGATGTCGTTGAAATCAATTTCCGGATAATCGACGCGCGCCCAATCCGGGGCTTCCATCGTCAGCCAGCGTCGATAGGCGTCAAGACGCCATTCCAGCATCCATTCCGGCTCATTTTTCTTGGCCGAGATGAAGCGGATGATATCTTCGTTAAGGCCTTTGGGGGCCTTGTCCATTTCAACATGGGTTTCAAAACCATATTTATACTGGTCTACATCGATCTGGCGAACCTGATCGATTGTCTCCTGCACAGCAGGCATAGGCGCTCTCCAATCTCGTCGGGTTCAAGGTCCGACAGTTTGTCAAGGTCATGTATGGTCAGGCATTTGCCTTCGCAGCATTTGTCATAACGTATCTAGTGTCGTGAAAACCAAATTTCCACCGTGTGGGCCGCTTGTAAGCCGAATTTTATAACTTTTCTAGACTAGATTAACGGAATTGAATTGCTGCGCGCAATTGCAATCATCCAACGGGCCGCCCAGAGTGTCCAATAATCCAATCGATACAGGCGGTTGACAGCCTTTGAATTTATGTCATTTTTTGCTCAGTTACGGCACAATATGTCGCGCTTTTCACCTTCAGGATGCAGAAGTATCGTGCAAGTGCAACTGATCCAGACGTTTGTTGTTTATCTTGTCAAATGCAGCCAGAAAGCGATTCACGTCTTCATCACTTGTTCCAGGCCCGATACTCACCCGCACGCCACCAAGCGCCGTATCGCGCCCCATTGCCGCAAGGACGTGGCTTGGTCCGACTTTTCCCGAGGAGCAGGCCGAGCCGGCAGAAACCGCTATTCCTTCCAGATCGAATGATATTTGTGCCGTCTCGGCCTTGAGGCCCGGCAGACAAAAGAAAATCGTATTGTTCAGCCGCATCTGGTCCTGACCATAAATGATACAGTCCGGAGCCAGCGCGCGCATGGCGCTCTCCACAGAGTCGCGCCTCGCGCCCATATCCACAATGCCTTCACTGAGGCTCTGCAGCGCCACGGCGCACGCCGCTCCAAAGCCACAGATCGCCGGCGGATTTTCAGTACCAGAGCGGTGTCCCTTTTCCTGTCCTCCGCCGGGAATGAGCGGTTTGGGCATCATGATCTCACCGGCACTGACAATGGCCCCCGCCCCTTTCGGACCGCCCAATTTGTGAGACGAGATAAACAGGAAATCAATGCCGGATGCGCTCATGTCCACGGGCATGCGGCCCGCGGCTTGAACTGCGTCGACGACCAGAATGCCACCGGCCTTATTGACGATTTCGGCAACCTGCAAAACAGGCTGGCAGATACCGGTTTCATTATTGGCCATCTGAACCGCCACCATGGGCATTCCTGTGGAACGGTCATGGGCTTCCAGAAGAACCGTCAATTGCGCCAGATCCACGATGCCATCGTGATCAACCCTTATGGTTGTCATTTGGTCAGGCGCAAAATGTCCGCCCGCCAGCACGCAGGGGTGCTCAACAGCGCTGACGTAGAGATGGCTGATAAACAGATCCGCCTTTCCCATCTTGTAATGGGGGTTCAGCAATGTTGCGGCCGCTTCTGTTGCGCCACTGGTGAAGGTGACATTGGCTGCGGGAGCACCGACCAGCGCTGCGACCTGTCGTCTGGCGGCACTGATGCGTGAACGGGCGATGCGCCCTTCCGCATGCACTGAAGACGGGTTTCCGGGCAGATCCAATGCAGCCATCATCGCCTCGCGTGCCTCCGGCAAGAGAGGCGCGGTCGCATTATAATCCATGTAAATACGTGTCTTGTTCATGCGATTGCCGCGCCAGTCAAACTGGCAACGCCTCATTTTTCTTGAATTTTCGGGTGCCAATGGCTTATGACACACCTTCATATCCGGAAGGATAAGCAAAAAACAATTCAAACCAATCCAATTCGCGTTGGTGGCACGGTATAATTCGCCAATTGAAGCGAAAGACTTTTGCCACAAATGGAATTGAGCCGGAGACGCAATGCCTGAAGTCATATTTAATGGTCCCGCCGGACGGCTGGAAGGCCGCTATCAGCCCGCCAAGGAAAAGAATGCACCGATCGCCATCGTGTTGCATCCCCATCCGCAATTTGGTGGAACGATGAACAACCAGATTGTCTATCAGCTTTTCTACATGTTCCAGCAGCGCGGGTTCACCACCTTGCGTTTCAATTTCCGCTCCATCGGGCGCAGCCAGGGTGCCTTCGACCACGGCATCGGTGAATTGTCCGATGCGGCAGCGGCGCTTGACTGGATACAGACGCTTCACCCCGACAGCAAGGGGTGCTGGGTTGCCGGCTATTCTTTTGGTGCATGGATCGGCATGCAATTGCTGATGCGTCGGCCTGAGGTCGAAGGCTTCATGTCCATCGCGCCACAGCCGAACACCTATGATTTCGCCTTCCTGGCGCCCTGCCCCTCCTCGGGTCTCATCATTCACGGCGACGCCGATCAGGTCGCGCCGGAAAAAGATGTCCAGGGACTGGTGGAAAAGCTCAGAACCCAAAAGGGCATCATGGTCACCCATAAGGTCATGCCCGGTGCAAATCACTTCTTCAGCGGACAGGTCGACGGGTTGATCGAGGAATGTTCCGACTATCTCGATCGGCGTCTGGCCGGTGAACTGGTGCCCGAGCCTGCGCCCAAACGCATCCGTTAAACGTTCGCAATTGGACAATGAAAGACAGGTTGCGGCAACACCATCTGAATTTGCCGCAACCAAGGAGCGTGAAACGCTCCAGCCAGGTTTCTGAATGGGCATCCACCATGGCCGGAAGCCGCCGTCGAATTGTCAAAAGTGGTTCCTCGGATGACCGGGGTTGTGGTGTTTGCCCGCCCTCTGCGCATCACGGCCGTCCTGAAACCAGCAAACACATCCAGAGCAGATTTCGGCCAGAGCGGATTTCGACTTGTTCGCCAACAATGGCGCTTTCATTCAGGTTAAATCGCGGTTGTCTGCCATCGGCTCCACATAGCGACCACCCGTGGTCGGTTGCCGGCACCCGGTTGTGCCCGGCCAGCTCAGCGGCAGGCCATGTCTTGAACGAATGGCCAGAAACGCCCAGGCCTCGGCTTCCATCGCATCTCCGTCAAACCCCATATCTTCAGCGGCCACAACGTTGCCATCCTGAAGGGCTGCAAGTTCTCTCAAATCATCCATGATGGTGCGATTGTGCCGTCCGCCGCCGCAAATGATCCATTGATCCACCGGCAAAGGCAATTTCGCAGATGACTTGAATATCGCTTCGGCGGTCAATCGCGCCAGAGTGCGGGCGCCATCCTCAAGCGAGGCACTGGCCGGATCGGGCGGACGAAAATCATTTCGGTCGAGCGAACGTCTTTTTTCATCGGTAAAAAACGAAGCCTGCAGATATTCTTCCACGATTGAACGGAGAATGCGCCCTTCACTGGCAATGGCACCCCCCTGATCAAAGGGGATACCCGCTTTCATTTCGACCCATTGGTCGATCAGCGCATTGCCTGGGCCCGTGTCGAAGGCCAGAACCGTCCCGTCTTTCCCCACCCATGTAATGTTGGATATGCCACCGATATTGACGAATGCGACACTTTGTTTCTGCTCCAGTGAGACTGCCAGCGCTGCATGATAGGCGGGTGCCAATGGTGCACCTTCACCCCCGGCCTCCATATCTGCTGCGCGCATATCGTAGACAACCGGCACAGCAAGTCTATTGGCCAGCAGTGCGCCGTCTCCAATCTGAACCGTCAGCTGTTGCAGGGGCCGGTGCAAGACTGTCTGGCCATGAAAACCCACGACATCGATGGTCGACAGATCAATGTCGAATTGCTTTGCAAACTGAAAAACCGCATCGCCGTGCAATTGCGTCAATTCGCCTTCCAGTTCGGCCAGATCACCTGGTCTCTCGCTCCTCAGCCTGATCGAGGTGGCGCATTCCAGCGCACTGGCAAGCCTGCGACGGAAATCCGGCCGATAGGCCACGCTTAAAGACGGACCGCGTTCCAGCACCCGCACACCGTCGCTTGTGATCAGCGCAACATCGATACCATCCATCGATGTTCCACTCATCAGGCCGATGGCAGTCATGGCATCGGATCGGGGCTCAAATGCCGGCCCGGATGGGCGAGAGGATAGAGTTTTGTCAGGCACCATCAAGCTCCTCAATCAGTTGCATCAAAACAAATGGCGTGAATTCTCTGCGAAACAATGATAGATGCCCCGCCGAGCCGATAATACCTTTTGCCTGCGCCAAGGGCATCTGCAAGGAAAGAATGATAATGCCTGCTTTCAAGTCCGAATTCCTCCATACGCTCCACGAACGCGGTTTCATCCATCAGACCTCGGATGACGCTGGTCTCGACGCATTGCTTAACAAGGAATCGGTGAAAGCCTATATCGGGTTTGATCCGACAGCCTCCAGCCTGCACGCCGGTTCATTGATTCAGATCATGATGTTGTACTGGTTCCAGAAGACCGGACACAAGCCCATTGCATTGATGGGCGGTGGAACGGGCATGATCGGCGATCCGAGTTTCAAGGATGAAGCGCGCCAATTGATGACACCAGAAAAGATTGCAAACAATCTTGAAGGCATCAAACGCTGCTTTGCAAAATACCTTCAGTTCGGTGACGGCCCTGGTGATGCGCTGATGGCCAATAATGCCGACTGGCTGATGGACATCAACTATGTCACCTTTTTGCGGGATGTCGGACGTCATTTTTCCGTCAACCGGATGCTGACCTTTGATTCGGTGAAGATGCGGCTGGAACGGGAACAATCGCTTTCGTTTCTTGAATTCAACTACATGATCCTGCAAGCCTACGACTTTGTGGAACTCAGCAAACGCCATGATTGCCGCATTCAGATGGGTGGCTCGGATCAATGGGGCAATATCATCAATGGTATTGATCTTGGGCACCGCATGGGTACGCCGCAGCTCTACGCGATCACCTCGCCGTTGCTCACCACCTCGTCAGGCGCCAAAATGGGCAAATCGGCAAGCGGTGCGGTCTGGTTGAACGCTGACCTGTTGAGCGTTTACGATTTCTGGCAATATTGGCGCAACACCGAGGATGCGGACGTCAACCGGTTCCTGAAGCTTTACACAACACTGCCGATGGATGAAATCGGCAGGTTGGAAAGCCTCGGTGGCAGCGAGATCAACGAAGTCAAAAAAATCCTGGCAACCGAAGTCACTGCTATTTTGCATGGGCGTGCGGCAGCCGAAGAAGCTGCCGAGACTGCTCGCAAGACGTTCGAAGAAGGAGCGCTGGCGGAAAATCTGCCCTCAATCGAGATCGCATCCGGTGAATTGAAAGCAGGCATCGGCATTTTGAGCCTGTTCGTCACGGCCGGTCTGGCGGGATCAAACGGCGAGGCGCGTCGCCATATCAAGGGTGGTGCGGTGCGCATCAATGATTCCCAGGTCAGCGACGAAAGACGGGTATTGAGCGATGCGGATCTGACGCAAGACGGCGTGATCAAGCTGTCACTGGGCAAGAAAAAACATCTGCTCGTGCGTCCCGTATAACCCAATTCATTTGCAGAGCATCTGGAATGCAAGTCTTGCAAAGGATGTCAGTACAACAATTGTGGGGCGGCTCTATTTGCCGCCCTCGTTGGGATCATGGGTGCGCGGAGCGGGTTCTGTTCTGTTTTCATCGCGAAACTGGAAAATCGATCTGAATATTCCGGGCGCAATGATGGAAATCGGGTTGATGACGAGTTGCGGCTCATCGCGTCGCCCGGACAGCCGGAATGTTATGCCAATCAATCCTCTGTCACGACCATTGCCCAGCAACACACCGAGAACCGGAATTTCAGCCAGGATCCTGTTCAACCCATAGGCAGGCATGAATGTGCCTGTGACATTCATATTGTCGTTTTCGTCAAAGACAGTGCCTTGAAAGGCAAACCCCACCAGCGGGCCACGGGCAATGCCGTCAGTGACCCGGAGGTATCCCTTTCCCATTTCAACGCGCGCATATGCGTTCTGGAATTGCGCACGGCTGACATCAATATCGCGCCGTACCGCCTGATTGAGGCTTTCGCTACCGTCTGCCTTTGACGACACAAGGGACTTCAGATTTTCATCATTGACGATGCTGAATTCACGCATGTCAATCGAGCCGATATAGGGACCATTGCCCGCCCTGACCAATTGCACCGCAAGCTGCCCGCCATCGATTTTATCGTAAATGTCGACAAAGCGCGCAACAGCTCCGGCATCTGTACTGGTGAATGTCAGCACCAAGCCTGATCCATCGTGTGTGCCTTTGGCTGCAATTGCTCTGCCCCTGTCCGTCTTGGCGGTCAGATTGAGTTTGAGAATGTTGCTTCCAACACCGCTATAGGCCAGTTTCAACCCCTGCATGGATTCATTGTTGAACCCGAAGGCGCGTTTTGTATTGACGTTCAGGTCAACCCTTGGCTTCCCCTCATCATCGCCTGAATCCTTCAGCAACTGTTTGATCGTGGAACGCAAGTCGATCGCTTCACCGCCAACGTTGACAAGATACGAATTTCCCTTGCGGGTCATATTGACCGAGAAATCGTCATTGCGGCTCAATGAGGCCCGGCTGAACTTGGCACTGGTGACGCCTCCGCCCGACACCTGCAGGCTGCCCAAAGCCGAAAACCCCTCACCGCGCAGGTTCAGATTCTTGATGAGCATATTCTGCGGCAGCCCGGGATCGGAATTTCCATCAGCCGATCCTCCTTGCGGTATCACCTCGAAACGTGCCGAGCCCTTCACACCCTTGCCCTTGGACCAGCCAATCCAGGGCAACAGCAATTCCGCATTGGTCAGATCGGCATCGATCTCCTGTCGTCCGTCACGCTGCAATATTGTGGTGAGATGAATGGTGCCTTTGATATATTCATTCAATTGTGGTGCAAACTGTGCCCGGTCATCATCGGACACATACATTTTGACTTCACGAAACGGTTCCACCCCCTTTTGGGAATCGATCGGATCAATAAAATTCAGATGCGATTGCATTCCGTTAAGCTCGGCATCCGCGTCGATCCTCATGGCCTGCGTGTCAACAAACATCTTGCCCTGTGCATTGGTGACTTTCACACCATTGACCTTTGGGCCCAGGCTGACGCCATCAAGATTCAACTCCACATTCCACTCAGGCCTGGGTGGTTGCTGCCTCTTGACCAGACCGAATGTCAGTTCGACCTGCGAGCGCACTGTGCCGGAAAAATCTTCCGGCGTGTAAGGTGTACGCTCCAGTGCATTGATCGGTTGATAGGAAATCAGTTCAGCGACGGCTGAAGCATCCCCTTCCATGGCAATGGTCAAATGCGCCATCAAGGGTTTTGCATCTGTGCTTTCTATGGTGAATGTGCCATCAGAAACAGCAACACTTCTGCCTGTGGGAAAATACGCAGACCCCCGGTTAATCTGAAGCTCGAGGTGCTGGCCGCGCAAGGAAAGCAGACCGGTGGCATCTCTGACCGGCGGGATATCTCCGGCTATATCAAAACGAGCATCTTCAATATTGAAGTCGACCTGAAGCTGGTTTTCGTCCAGATGCAAACCGCCTGGCATCCCTTCCGCCATCCGGCCACCGGGAATAAACACCCTGATGGCGCCGCCTGTAACGGTTCCGCCGAACAGATTTTCCTGCACCCAGGCGCGTGCCCTCTTTGCAATCCAGTAGGGCCACAATTGCTTGATGGCAGTGGTCTGCATTGTATTCACATTGGCGACGAAACTGACTTCAGGACTGGTATCTGTGAGTTGAATGCTTGCCGATGAAAACATCGTGCCGCCCTGCCCCGAAACAATGAATTCATCCACATAGAAACGCCGCTCGGATTTTATAAAACGGGCAAAGGCCTTCATCGCCACCGTTACGGGCGGTTCAATGGAGTCTGTCGGCGCTATGATTGCCTTGTCGACCAACAGGTCAATGGCAAACCCGTCCTGACTTTCGCTCTGATAATTGCTGAGATCGATAATGCCACCATTGAAGCTGTAGGAGGATTTTCCTATTTTCAGTCTGGAGGGCCTGAACTCGAGGGATTTACGCTTGGTATCAAGCGCCAATCGGATGGTGCTTTGCTCCAATTGCGCAGCAATTCCATCCATGAAGAGCTCGCCCGAGGAGAGCTGCAGATTGGCTTTCAATTGGGCTGGCTCCTCACCCTGGCCCTCAAGCGCCTGAAATTCCACGCGTGCAAGACTCTCGAGACGGAATTTCCTGTTTGGATTATCGGTAAAGGTACGGATCATCTTGCCGAGATGAACCCCGGTCAGATGGGCAATCATTTGCATCCGTTTGTTTGTTCCGGGTTTGATCGAAGCCTTGCCGTCGAACTTGATATTCTGATCGGCAAATTGAATTGCTGCCTCGATCTCGAATCCAGCCGCATTCATTTCTGCAATTTCGGCAGACTCAACATTGACGGTATATCCGGTAAAGCCCTCGTTTTCCGATGCCACCGAATGCCCTATGCCCTCAATGAGAACATCGCGCAGGATGATACGGCGTGTTCCCCTCAGTCTGAGCGCCCGCGACAGATCATGAATTGCCAAAAAGCCGCGGTCGGTCAACAATTCCAGATCCGTAACCTTCAGCGACGAAACATTCAGAGCACTTACACTTTGACTTTCACTTTCTCTGCTTTGCGCCTGTTTCCCGATGGCATTGGCAACGATGAAGCCACCATCGATTTCAACATGGGATATTTTCAGACTGCCCGACAGAAGCGGCAGAACCTTCAGTGCAATGATGACGGCCTTTGCCCGCACGGCTTCCTGGCCATCCACCCCGGCCCGCAGATCAACCTCTCTGGCAACCAGCGCCAGGCGCCCGCCTTTGGCGAAACGCACATTAGCGCCGCCGACCGTCGCCACAAAGCGATCTCCGACGGCATTTTGAAGAAGCGTCTGTGCCCTGTTGGCAAGCGCTCCGTTCACCACGCCACTTTCGAGCAGAAACACCCCCGATATGAGGAGGATCAGCACAATGGCAGTCAGGAAGGTGAAGAGACGCGCAAATCCATAGAGCAATCGATGGTCATGCGGCGTATGGACGATGATCGGATTTTCGGCATTGGCAGAAGGCATGGAATGCAAGGCAACAGACACAAGTCCGTTGTTTTTTCTGCTCCCACCATTTCCAACTGACATTGATTGTTGTTCCGCGACTATACAAAGTTTGCAGCATCCGTCCACGCTTTGATAATGTGCAGCAACGGGACGATTCTACGTTCAACTATATGACAATTTATATGACTACCATATAGAGCGCATCCGGCCTATCAACAGGTCGGGAACCATGGCAGAGGACAGCACAAATGGTATTACTTGCAGAAGGCATGAAAGCACCTGAATTCACATTGCCACGCGATGGCGGCGAAACCGTGACACTGGCGCAATATTCCGGGCGCAAGCTGGTGCTGTTTTTCTATCCAAAGGACGATACCAGCGGATGCACGACAGAAGCCATCGCATTCACCGCCTTGCGCGAGCGTTTTGACGCAGCCGGCGCAGATATTCTCGGCATGTCGCCTGACAGCCCTGCCAAACATGACAAATTCATTGCCAAACATGAACTGAACGTCGCTTTGGCGTCAGACGAGGAAAAAACCACGCTGGAAGCCTATGGCGTCTGGAAGGAAAAAAGCATGTATGGCAAAAAATACATGGGCGTCGAACGGTCCACCTTCCTTGTGGACGAAAATGGGACCATTGAAAAAATCTGGCGCAAGGTGAAAGTACCGGGCCATGCGGAAGCTGTTCTGGAAGCCGTCAGCACTTGAACGCGTCCATACAGGCATTCATATGCATCGCATAGGAAAGCTTCATGGGGGCATGACATTGGCATCTTCCAGGCCGTTCACGACGTTGCGCGAAGGAACCAACCAGGCGATAGCGGCAGCAGATCTTGACGTGAAAACCGCCATTGCTCAAGAGACAGCCAGACGCTGGTTTTCGCGATCCCTGTCTCTGCGCTCGCCACTTGATTCGCCCGTTGCGGACAGACCGGGACGGCCTGAAAAGCCTGAGTTGCTGCCGCCAAGCATGATCGGAAAGCGCAATCTGAATTCCGTCAAGGGCCGCATTGCCCTGCTGCATGCCCTCGCCCACATAGAGTTGAATGCGACAGATCTGGCCTTGGACATCGTGGCGCGTTTTGTAACGGAATCCATGCCGCAATCATTTTTTGATGGCTGGATGCAGGTCGCCTTTGAAGAGGCAAAGCATTTTCTTCTTGTTCGCGGACGCCTGCGTGATCTGGGAGCAGATTACGGCGATTTGCCAGCCCATGATGGCCTGTGGCAGGCAGCACATGATACGCGCAATGACCTGACCGCGCGTCTGGCTGTTGTACCGCTCATTCTCGAGGCACGGGGATTGGATGTCACGCCGTCTCTACAGGCAAAGATGCGCAAAACCGGAGACCATGAGACCGCTGCAGTATTGGACATCATCTATCACGATGAAAAAAAGCATGTGGCCATCGGCGCCAAATGGTTCCGCTTCCTGTGTCATCGGCAAAAGCGCAACCCGGCGGATGCATTTCGGCAATTGGTAAGGGCAAATTTTCGCGGACAGGTCAAAGCGCCCTTTAACGATATGGCGCGTGCAGAGGCAGGATTGACACCTTCCTTTTACCGCAATTTGTCATCTGTCAACGCTTCCTGACGCAAGAAATCCCCTATTTATTTTCTATGCTCAACAGTACAAATCAAATCTTTATTAACCTTAACAGAGTCTAATAAGCGCACCAACGTCTTCGTATTCATTAGGGGAATAGAGTGTCGCATAGCTCAGTCAGCCGCGTATTCGGCAAACGCTCAAAGCAACACACATTGATTCTGGCCAGCGGCGACAATATACGCCATTGGACCATTCGACCCTGGGTGGTCGGTTTGACGGCCAGTTTTATAGCTGTCATGGCGATTGGATACCTGCTGGCGACAACCTATCTGATTTTGCGGGACGATCTGGTTGGATCGGCAATGGCCCGTCAGGCCAGAATGCAACATGCCTACGAGGACAGGATTGCATCGCTTCGATCCCAGGTCGACAGGATCACCAGTCGGCAATTGCTTGATCAGCAGCAGATGGACAACAAAGTCACCGAACTGATGGAGCAGCAGGCAAAAATCAGCACCAGGCACGGGCGCATTGATTTGCTGTTGAACAAAGCCGACATTGCCGTCGTCTCCCCGGTTCGAATTCCTGTACCGAAGACACGGCCGGAAACAGCTGACGCGGGAAATCGGCAAGCCTCGCTTGAGACTGCGCCAACCCACAAGGAAAACAGGTTTGCATCACGTGAAATGCCGCTTCGCATAAGCCATCTCGCCTATGCCGATGCAGGCAATAGCGCAACGCAGAACGCCGGCAAATTGTTCGATGACGTATTCTTTTCTCTCAAGACGATCGAACACGAGCAATTCAAAAAGGTTCAGCACCTGACATCAAATACCTATCAGGCCGTCGAGACAATCCATTCGATCCTGCGCAAATCCGGCATCAAGACCCAAGAGGAAAGCGGCATCGGTGGCCCATTTGTGACAGCCGAAAACCCGGCGGTTTTCGATACGTCCCTCAAGGATCTGGGCACCGCACTCGATAAGCTTGAAAAGGCAAAGAAGTTGGCGCGCAAAATTCCCATTGCCAACCCCGCACCTCATCAGCCCATCAGCAGCCGTTTCGGCACACGCCGCGATCCCTTTCTCGACCGGGTTGCCCATCACTCGGGGATCGATTTCAGGGTCGCCTACGGGCAGGCTGTCTTTGCGACCGGTACCGGCACTGTCTTGAGCGCCGGCAGAAAAGGTGGCTACGGAAAAATGATCGAGATTGATCATGGCAACGGCATCACCACCCGCTTTGCGCATCTCTCACGGATGCTGGTTAAAGTCGGTGATCGCGTGACTGTTGGGCAGAAAATTGCCGCAGCGGGAAGCACCGGGCGATCAACAGGCCCCCATTTGCACTATGAAATTCGTGTCCATGACAAGGCGGTCAACCCTCAACGCTTTCTGGCTGCCGGAGAAAAGCTGACCCCTCTTCTCTGACAGGTTGAAGACCACAAAGCGGCCTCATCGCCAAATTGCGGGCACCCGGGGCTGCAAATGGGAGCCTTCGACAGGCGATCTGGCATCCTGCCTGATTTTGCAATTTTGTTTCAGAATTAACACTGTTCGACATAAAACCCCCATATTTGGGTAGGAATATGAGTATATTCCGTGATTTCCTTGACTTGAGGGATGGTTCGGACTAGTCGGAGCACAATGTGAGTGGAGTGTCATAAGACCTCCGGGCAGTTAGTGACTCTTGTAACGGAAACGACGTTCTCATTGATTACATTCTCTGATCTTGGCTTAAGTCAAAAGGTTCTTTCAGCTGTCGAAGACGCTGGATACACAACACCGACTCCAATTCAGGCTGGCGCCATACCACCTGCCTTGGCTGGAAGAGACATTCTTGGAATAGCGCAAACCGGCACAGGCAAGACGGCATCCTTTGTATTGCCGATGCTGTCCCGGCTTGAAAAAGGCCGTGCGCGAGCGCGGATGCCCCGGACATTGATCCTGGAACCAACCCGCGAATTGGCCGCTCAGGTTCAGGAAAACTTCATCACCTATGGCAAATATCACAAGCTGAATATTGCGCTTCTGATTGGTGGTGTTTCCTTTGAGGAACAGAATAGAAAGCTCGAACGCGGTGCAGACGTACTGATCGCAACACCGGGTCGTCTTCTCGATCACCAGGAACGCGGCAAGCTTCTCCTGACCGGCGTTGAAATTTTCGTAATCGACGAAGCGGACCGCATGCTGGACATGGGCTTCATTCCCGATATCGAACGGATCGCAAAGCTTATTCCGTTTACCCGTCAAACCCTGTTCTTTTCTGCGACCATGCCTGCAGAAATCCAGCGGCTGTCAGACGGATTTTTGCAAAACCCGGAAGAAGTCAGGGTCGCGCCCGCCGCCTCGGCAGCCACGACAGTGACGCAACGGGTGGTGGCATGCAAATCCAAGGATTTTGAAAAGCGCGCGCTATTGCGTGATCTCATCCGCGAGCAGGACAACCTCAAGAACGCGATCATATTCTGTAATCGCAAGCGCGATGTGTCTGACTTGTTCCGGTCACTGGAGCGCCATGGTTTTTCCGTCGGCGCATTGCATGGTGACATGGACCAGCATTCGCGTACGGCCATGCTGCAGGGTTTTCGGGAAAATAAAATTCAGCTTCTGGTCGCCTCTGATGTGGCGGCTCGCGGGCTTGATTTGCCGGATGTCAGCCATGTCTTCAATTTTGATGTGCCAATCCATGCAGAAGACTATGTGCACCGGATCGGTCGAACCGGACGTGCCGGACGCGAAGGTGCATCCTTCACACTGGTGACTTCCCGTGAGTCCAAACAGTTGGATGCCATCGAGAAATTGATCAATCAGAAGATCGCATGGCATGATGGTGACCTGTCATCTGCCAGCACTGGTGCCAGTGAAGAAGAAGCACCAAAGCCGAAGACACGCTCAAACCGCAGTTCAGGAAAATCCTCCGGCGAGACGAGCGGGCGCAACCAGCGATCAAGCAGCAGGAAAACTCAAGAAGAAAAGCCGGAACCCGTCGAAATGGTCAAACAGGAAAAAAGCCCCGCGACCAATGATAACAAGAACAGACGTGGCGGCAGACGCAATGACAGAGATGATTCATCGTCTCCGGTCGGTTTTGGTGATGAAATTCCAGCTTTCATGATGATTGGCGAGAAACGCTAAACCTGATCATCAGCAACGGTGCGCATTTTTGCGCACCACACTTGCCCCGAAATATCCCCAACATCCCTCAAAATATAAACACACTGAATTTTCCGTGTGCACAGCAGGTGCACGTCTTTCCTATGTGGACTCGCAGATATTAAAGATCACCCGACGATCAATTTCTCCAGGTGTCCTTTTGGATCGTGAAACGGCACTGGAGTTGCACAGGCTTACGTTTCTGCGACACGCCTCCGCCCACCACACGCCGATCTGCATCTTGGATGGCCCCGACAATCATCCTTCTCTCGCGGCCGTTCCCGGGCTGCAGAGAGCAGACTGCGTGGCGACTATGATCATCAACACCATTCATTTGGCCCGCAATGACGCCTCAAAGGCCAGATGCACCCATGTTTTCATTTCGTCCGGATCATCCATTGCGCTGTCAGGAATGGACCAATAGGGCATTTTGACGGGCCGATTCTTGCCTGCGTGAGCCCACTGGGTGGAACCCGCTGCTTCAAATTTTCCGGCGCTGAGTTTGTCGGCCTTCAAAAGCATTTCACCGTCGACTTCCAACGCAATGATACGCCCCTGGTGATAGACGCCCTGACCACCAAACATCCTTTTGACGGTCACAGGACCCAATCCCTCGAACATTTCGTTTATGGCTTCAATATCCATTTCCAGCTGTTCCCATCTTTCATCGACAGCACCGTAAGCAGGCCCGGATATCATCTGCCGGCTTGCCTGTCACGGCCCCCTGCCCGAGCCCCTTCATACAACTGAATGCTTTTGGTGAGCTTCTCTGTTCGCAATCCAGATGCCAAATCCATGATTCGAAGCGGAAACACACAATTTGAAATACAGGCGTAATGCGACCAATAAACCCCTGTAATACAACTGATATTACAAAAAAAATGCAAATATTGAGAATAGTAACAATGGTTCAATGGTGATAAAATCAGGGCGTTACACGGGAATTTCATCAGTTGAACAGGGAGCAATCATCATGGAAGCTTTGATTCCAATTATCATACAGGCCATTTCCGGCGCAGTCGGCGGCGGCGTCATTGGCAATGTCGTCAAATCCGCAGCCATGAGCATGTTGCCGAAATTGCTTGCAGGTGTTGTTGGCGGCGTTGCCGGCGGCAGCGCCATTGGTCCGATCATAGCGGGCATGATGGGCGGCGACATGAGCAGCGGCATGGATATGAGCTCGATCGTCGGTGACGTCGTCGGCGGCCTTGTCGGCGGCGGTGTCCTGACCGGTATAGCAGGCGCCGTCATGGGCGCCATGAAAAAATAGTCCCTGACCCGGGACACAGAAAAGGCGGCTCTTGTGGCCGCCTTTTTTAGTTGCATTTCATTAAACCTCCACCTGCGGTGGAGGACTGGACAAGTTC